>Ga0123366_1142098_pt1 | contig 8109 bp, 4 predicted proteins | sample GoM_2015_C6C_202_FD_89944 | JGI IMG/M metagenome (GOLD analysis project Ga0123366, IMG submission 89944) | Marine microbial and viral communities from Louisiana Shelf, Gulf of Mexico - GoM_2015_C6C_202_18m (Metagenome Metatranscriptome) | ecosystem: Environmental > Aquatic > Marine > Hypoxic zone ... | reverse complement strand
TTAATGGCCCAATTCAGAGACATCAATAATGATTCTCACCCTGATATTTACATTTGCAATGATTTTGAAAGTCCTGACCGTGCCTGGATTAATAATGGGGACGGCACATTCAAAGCCATTTCGAAATTGGCTATTCGCCACACAAGTAATTCATCTATGGCTGTAGATTTCGCAGATCTGAATAAAGATGGGTATACTGATTTTTTTGTAACAGATATGATGAGTCAATCTCACATTTTGAAAAAAACCCAAATGGGAACAATGGCTCCCACACCTTTGTCTATCGGGGAAATTGATAATCGTCCACAATATATGCATAACACGATGTTTCTAAATCGAGGAGATCATACATTTAGTGAAATTTCTCAATTTAGTAATACATATGCTTCAGAATGGTCATGGGCCACCATGTTTATGGATGTTGATTTGGATGGTCATGAAGATATATTGATTACCACAGGCCACATGTATGATGTACAGGATTCAGATGCCCTTGCAAGGCAAACGGATGCCCTCCAACGTATCAATTCTTTTGATGTGTATAAACGGATGATTTTTGACTTTCCCACATTGGAGCTGAAAAATGTTGCATTCAAAAATAAGGGTGGACTCAAGTTTGAAACAGTTTCCAATGGGTGGGGACTGGGTAACCAAAAAGATATTTCACATGGCATGGCTACTGCGGATCTAGATAATGACGGCGACTTGGATATTGTTATCAATCGCCTCAATCAAAATGTTGGGTTATTTAGAAACAATACAGATGCAAGCCGAATAGCTATCCGGTTGCGAGGCGAAGGTAATAATCCCCAAGCCATTGGTGCTAAAATTGTTGTAAAGGGCCATACAACGGTTCAATCCCGAGAAGTGATTTCTGGGGGAAGATATCTTTCAGGAGATGATCCTTTGCAAGTTTTTGCAGCCAGCGATGAATTAATGTCTGTCGAAATTCAATGACGAGATGGCACACAAACATTTTTAGATTCCTTAAAAGCCAACCACCTTTATACCATCAGACAAATAAACACGTTGCCGGCAACTGAGAATGATGATTACGAGGCCACATTATTTACGGACAAAAGTGATCTATTAAAACACACACATTACGAAGCGCCATTTGATGATTTTGCTCAACAAAGTCTCCTGCCAAACCGATTCAGTCAGTTGGGCCCCGGTGTGGCATGGATGGATATGGATGAAGACGGAGATGAAGATTTATTTATTGCCGGTGGGCGTGGTGGTAAAATCGTTCATTATGAAAACAAGGATGGTCTGGCATTTTCTTCCATCTCCATTGAAGATAGCTTAACACAAGACGTCACGACCATAATAAGTACAATTGATGTGCAAGGCCATCGCGGCCTCTTGATGGCAAAAACCAATTTCGAAGCTGAAGATGGTTCACCCAGCGTAATCAGTAATATGTCTCCTGCTGGTAAATCTGATCTGGAAAGTATTTCCCACATGGCAGGGCCTTTATCTCAGGCGGATATTGATGGAGATGGGGATCTAGATCTTTTTGTGGGTGGTCGCGTTATTCCCAATCAATATCCCAAACCTGCCTCATCCATTATATATAGAAATGAAAATGGAAAATGGATCCCAGATATGAAACAGGGCACATTATTTACGGATATTGGTCTTGTCTCCGGATCGGTGTTTAGCGATATTGATAATGACGGTGACCCCGACCTGATTTTGGCTTTGGAATGGGGCCCCATAACTGTGCTTCAAAATAATGATGGCCGCTTCAAAGATGTCACAACCAACATGGATTTAGCTCAATATAAAGGTTGGTGGAATGGTGTAGCTACGGGAGATTTTAATAGTGATGGCCTTCTAGATATTGTGGCCACCAACTGGGGCATGAATACTAAATATCATCTTACTATCGATCATCCTCTTCAGGTTTACTTTGATGACTTTGACAATAATAATGTTTTAGATATTGTTGAAGCTCATTATGATGATGAATTCAAAGGCTTGGTACCAGAGCGTGGATTTTCATGCATGTCCAATGCTATGCCTTTTATAAGAGAAGAAAAGCAAACATTCCTAAATTATGCTCAATCATCTCTTGGAGAGATTTTCGGGAACTCACTAAATACAGCTCCCTATCTTGAAGCCAATACCTTAGAAAGTATGGTCTTTATTAATAATGGCTCTGGGTTTGATCCTGTCATATTACCAATTGAAGCACAATTAACAACAGCAATGCATGCTGGTGTTGCAGATTTAAATGGAGATGGTCATGAAGATTTATTCTTGAGCCAAAACTTCTTTGCGGTGCAAAATGAAACAGATCGAAATGACTCAGGCCGCGGCCTTGTCATTTTAGGCGATGGGAAAGGAGCGTTTAAATCATCCCCCGGACATGAAAGCGGTATTCTAATATATGGGGAGCAACGGGGTGCGGCCTTCGCAGACTTTAATATGGATGGTAGAACGGATGTGGTTGTGACCCAAAATGGGGCTCAAACTAAACTATATCAAAATAATCAGGCAAAACCCGGACTTCGTGTTCGCCTTCGAGGGTCGCAAGACAACCCGTTTTCATTTGGGGCAAAAGTGAGTGTTCAGTATAATGATGGCTCATATGGGCCCGTGAGAGAAATACAATCGGGGTCAGGGTATTGGTCTCAAAACTCACCAGTTCAAGTGATGGGTCTAAATGGAAATGCCACCCATATAAAAATAAAATGGAAATAATTTAACCGTTACCTATAGCGGCAGTTAATCTGCCATTTTCCAGAAGGCGATACCGCCTGCCTGTTTTCCAATTTCTGCTATAGCAACAGGTTTCATAGTTTTTAGATCAAAGACTTCTACGGCACCTGGTTCTTTTCCAATTCCTTCTACACTTACAAAGGCAAACCTGCTATCGGGAGAAATAGAAACCCCGTGAGTTACTTTTCGTGTATTCTTAAACTTAGCAACTTCTTTTCCAGTAGATAAATCCCATACACCTGTCTTAGCTGCGCTCTTGTAGGTAATGACCAAGTATTTACCATCGTTAGTTACTTCACAGTTATAAGGTCCTTTATCTGTTTTAAACGTACGGATCACTTCCCATTTTTTTACATCCACTTCGACCACATTATGGGTACCATTATTTACTACATATAAACGATCATCTTTTGGGTGAGGGTAAACCCAAGTAGGCTTTTCTGGGGGCATTTTATGACCCATAGCCATTTTTCCCATAGATGCAATGCCTTCTTTATCCTTATTTGACATCATTTTACTATGATCCATCTTTTTCATATTATGACCCATGTGATTACTCATACTTTTCATCTTTGGCTCTGTGGAGAGAGTCCTTGTCACCTCCATTGACATTGCATCAATTTCATATAGTGTGCCTGACATCATGGCAACAGAATAATGTTTTAATCCATTGTTAAGTAAGCGGGAACCGTGGGGCATGATTCCAGTTTCTACACGATCTATTTCTATCATTTCGTCCGGGTCCACAATAGATACTGTACTAGATTCAGAGTGACTGCCATGTAGATTGAAGTTCACAATGTATAGTAATCCTGTGGCGTTCGATATTCCCATGGTGGCCGGGAACAGACCTAGTTCTACCCGGTCTACCATTTCATCTGATCCCGTTTTGTATTTATAAAGGTGACCATAGGGCATGCCGTGAGCCATGGATAAATACCAATATTCTCCATCTGGTGATACGGAAAGACCGTGGGGCCCTTCAATTTCCAGTGGCCATACCCCCACTGGAATACGTTTTTCCACGTGGGCGGTTTTACCATCAAAGCGGATTAATGCCACTTCATCTTCTGACTCAGCAGCCACATAAATATAGTAATCTTTCGCAATTATTATACTTATACTGAGTATTGCAGAGATTAATATATATTTTATTTTTTTCATGATTCCCCCTAGTTTGTTCCTAATGGCTCATCTTCGACCAAACGAACAGCCCATAGACCATTATTTAGATCCGCAAAATAAATTAATCCTTTGTATGGAATTACTCCCCATACATTGGTTTGATTAGCAGTGCTACCATCAGGATCTACGCCTTTAAAGAATGCTATTTCTCTACCTTGTGCATATAAATCCCCTAGTAGTTCTCCCGAAATATCAAGAATTCTTATACCGCCATAATAATAACCAGCAAATAATGTATCGCCTTTAACCCAATGGTTATGAGAACCAACCTCCGGCACTTGATATATAGCTGTTTCCACTGGATTATCTTTATCCGTGAAGTCAAGAAAGTGAAATCCACCTTGATAAATTCTTTCATCTGAGCCTGGGACGCTTTTTGCCCATTCATCTCCTGTAATGATAAAAAACTTATTAGTAGACTCACTTACAAAAGGAAAGGCCGCATGATTATGCCCATTGGGGTCAGCTTTACTTCCTAATTTTACTGGGTTGCCTGGGCTGCCTTGACCGGCTGCTGCTAAAAATGGATTAAATTGATTTTTGCCTCTATATCTTTCATCTTGTTTAATTCCACCCACATCAACCACATGTACACCATCGCTCCAATTAGATGAATAAGCAATTCCATTTTCAACCCAGACATCATGTATACTATGTCCTGGAGTATCTAATTCATAAGAACTTACTCGAAAAGGGTTCGTAGGGTCACTAATATTGATAATATCATATCGTGTACTTGCACTTAATGCATAAATATGGTCTTTATGGATGAATACGTTATGGACACCTCCCGTTAAATTATCATTATATTCTTTTATAATTTTAACATTGTATGGGTCAGTAACATCTAATATCACTAATCCATTTTTTCGATTTGATGCTCCCTCACGCGAAATAACACCTATTCTTCCATCTTCAGAAATTTTAACATCGTTAACGGTGCGGGCATCAACTTTAATGGTATCAATTACTTTCATTTTTGAAGGGTCGCTGATGTCCCAGAAATATGCTTCACCGTCAGCACTGTGTGTACCAGTTACAGCAAAGTCTTTTCCTTCATGCTTATCCACACCGGGCCACACCCAAAGATCAGATGTATTGTGATTTGAAATAGTGCCATGCCCTACAACCTCAAGTCTTTTCCTTACATTTCTAGGAACAACTTTTATTTGCTTTGAAGCAGATATCCCGCTTGACTGGGCTGTTAAAATATAATTGCCAGGTGTTTCAGCCACAAATTTACCATCTTTGGTAATTAACCCAGAAGCGGGTAGGCCGACACTAGTAACAGATTGATTATTTGTAAATTGATCTGTCGAATAATCAGCTTTACCATAATAGGAATAATTTATAGGAACATCATCTATAATTTTATTACCCCTATCTAAAAGGACTGTATTTAATGTAATTACATCACCGGTTCTAATTTGATTCTTTGGCAAGGTTAATTTTATTTTTCTCACGGGGTTTTTCTTGGAAGATATTTTTATAGATTCTTTCAGATTATCCACACTTGCGGTAATAGTAATTCTGCCTGATTTTTTTACTGTCAAATTTCCAAACTGATCAAATTGACCTATTTTTTCATTACTAGATGAAAAGCTCACTTTTAAATCTTCCCTTAATAAGTTTGCTTTATCAAAGACTTCTGCTTTAAAGTTAACAATTGTATTGGTATATACTTTATCAACTGGCTCCACGAATACAATACGATCAAGTGGTGGCGCTGGTACTTCAATATCTAATTTCCCGCTTACATAGCCTCCTTTTACACCGCGAGCAAATGCCCTAATTGAGAAGTTACCTGATTTAAATGCTTTTACTACAACTTTTGAAACACCAGTTGAATCGCTCATTCTTGGCTCAGCTGATATCGCTTTTCTTTGTCCCCTAACCATAAATGCCATCTGGGCCTGCTTCCCTTTAGAATCAACCAACCGAACAGTTATATTTTTACTCTCACCCACATTGAGAGACACTGAATCAGGTTCAAATACAAACTTAAAGTCCTTATTCTCCGACATAGGGGGTTGCCCTACTAAGGCCGTAATTGTTAATAACAGCATAGCAATGAATTTTTTCATAATGATTTTCCTATTGATTATTGAGATGCAGAATTGTCTAATTCTTCAAGAGTGACACAATAGAGTCCTGAATTCATATCTGCAAAGAAAATGTATTCTTTATATGGCTGAGCTCCCCAAACCATAGGCGCATTTGGAATTTTACCTTCTTTATGATAAGATAGATAATGACCTATTTCTCGCCCTTGTTTATAAATATCCCCTAATAGTTCGCCAGAAATATCTACAATTCTTAATCCACCTTGGTAATTACCTGCAAGTAAAATATCTCCATATATCCATAGGTTGTGAGAACCAGCTTCAGGGACTTCATATATTGCGTCTTCTTTTGGGTTGTCAGGATCTGAAAAATTCAGAAAATGATATCCTCCTCTAGGATTGGAAGGCTTACCTTGAGTAGCCATAACTCCCCATGGAAAATTTTCATCACCAGCAATAATATAGAAATTGCCAGTGGACTCACTCAAGAACGGGAATGCAGCATGATTCCGACCTGTAGGGTCTCCCATTTCGGCCAATTTTACAGGGTTAGCTGGACTGCCATCACCTGCTCTTGCCAACAAAGGATTAAATTGAGCTTTTGAACGATCTGATTCCTGGAATTTTTTGGCTCCAATATCTACAGCAACAACACCATCACCCCAATTAGAAGAATAAGCAATCCCATCCTCTATCCAAACGTCATGAATACTATGCCCGGGTGTATCCAATTCAAACACGCCGACCCGGAATGGGTTGCTTGGATCATCAATATTAATAATATCATATTTTCGTCCATTATTTACCGCATACACATGATTATCATAAATGAAAACATTGTGAACACCGCCGGTCATATCATCGTTGAATTCTGCCGTTATCTTTACATTATAAGGATCGGTTACATCCAAAATAACAAAACCATTCTTTCGATCAGAAGCGCCTTCTCTGCTCATTACGCCAACACGACCATCTTCCGAAATCTTTACATCATTCACCGTCCGGGCATCTACCGTAACTGTATCAATTATAATCATACTATCCGGCTCGGTCACATCCCAAAAATAGGCTTCTCCATTGGAACCCCATGTGCCGGTAACGGCAAAATCTTTACCTTCGTGCTGATCCACGCCAGGCCAGACCCAAAGGTCACTGGTGAGTACTTCTGAAATCAATCCGTGACCTACAAGAGATACTTTTTGTTTCACATCCCGCTCTACTACTTTAATTGTTTTTTGGGCAGAGTGGCCACCTGAGGAAGCGGTTAAAGTATACAGGCCTGTTGTTTCTGCTACAAATCGACCATCATCTGTAACCAGTCCAGAAGCGGGCAAACCAAACTTGCCGTAGTCTGCTTGGCCAATATATGTGTAAGTAATGGGTGCATCATCCACAGAACGGCCGCCTCTATTTAATGCTTTTGCATTCAGGTGCAATACGTCTCCCGTACGAATTTCTTCAGTATCAACATTTAAAGTAACGCTTTGCACTGGATTTTTTACAACGCGGATGTTAAAGGATTCTTTCACATCACCCGCCGTTGCAGATACGGTGGTTTTCCCTTTTTTAAATGTTTCCAAATTTCCGAACATATCAAAATCTGCAATTTTTGGATTGCTTGAAACCAATTGGACATTTATTCCAGATCGGTTTAACCCTGCTTCATCCGTTACATCCACAGACAAAGGTGTGACTGTACCCGTATATAGTTTGGATGGTGTTTTATTAAAGGTGACTTTACTAATAGGTGGATAGGGAACGTTTACAACTAAATTGTCCCGAATACGATCGTCTCTTTTCACAGTGATGGTTTGTGTCTGCAACATCAGTCTGCCTGGCTTGTGGGCTTTTAATGTAACCGTTGCAACCCCCGTGGAATCGCTAATCCGCGGAGAAACAGATAGAGATTTTCTTACCCCAAATACATAAAATGGGTTTTGAGCGAGATTCCCCGATTCATCCAATAGGCGAATGGTGATTTCTTTACTTTCCCCCACGTTGATTTCAACTGAATCCATATCAAATTCAAAATGAAATTTGTCTTGCTGGCTCTCTTGGCCAAATACCATTGTAAATAGTAAAATAGGTGCGATAAGCTGGCGCATTGCATTCATAAGTAATTACTCCTCTAATT
>Ga0123366_1129627_pt1 | contig 8236 bp, 8 predicted proteins | sample GoM_2015_C6C_202_FD_89944 | JGI IMG/M metagenome (GOLD analysis project Ga0123366, IMG submission 89944) | Marine microbial and viral communities from Louisiana Shelf, Gulf of Mexico - GoM_2015_C6C_202_18m (Metagenome Metatranscriptome) | ecosystem: Environmental > Aquatic > Marine > Hypoxic zone ... | reverse complement strand
TTAAGGCTGAACCGTGGAGCGATGAGTACAAGCCAGAAGGCTGGGACAAGGCTCATGGCAAGAAGATTAAGCCTGACGTTGTGTACATGAAATTTGAAGGAGATCGTGATGGCAAAGAAATCGGCACCTACCCCCAAGAGTGGTCAAGAAATCCCCTATCCGGAAGACTACCCCGAGAGCAGTCCGACGTTCGAAAAGCTCAATCCGGCAGAAAAGATGATAGCGTGGGAGACGTATCAGAGGATGAAGGCGGGGGGGCAGGAGATAAATCTCGAGTATATCGCCAAGGAGGAGCTTATGATCCGCGACTTCTAACAGACCCCTTCCATCAGGACCCCCCGGTTTAAGGAGTAGATTAACGAAATTGCTATTTAATTGAGTTAGGTGCCAGACTGCTGGAATTTTAAGGCTAATTTCAAAATCCTTTCCAAAACCCCAACCTTCCAAGAAAATACCCCGGGTTCCTGAAACAGAGTTCCAAAAAACCCGGGGTTAAAGGGCCTTGAAAGCCTGGCCTATCGTGCCGCCCAAACCTGGGGGAGTGCGCGACAACACGATAATTGTTTTCTAGCGGAACTGCTTAATAAGTCTGCTATAAGTTCCAGCCTAGAGGTTACCCTGATTGATAATCGCCAGGTTGCCTGTACCGTTCTGCGACGCCGAAGCATTCTGAACGCCACCGGAAGATCCACCCGCCTGACCAATCTCCTGATTGATTTCTATGACATTGTTACCGGTACCACTCTGGAATGCCTCGGCAACATCCAAATCGTCATACTGGGTGATCGTAACCAGATCCCGGCCATTGGTGCCATCACCGGACTGACTGACATGCGCAAAGTTTCCATCATCCTGGTTGATGACAGCATCGCTGTCCTGACCCGTCTGAAAAACTTCGGCATGGTTGCCAATGGAGCGTGGCTTGGGAATATTCGAGACTGCGTGATGCTGGTTGATATTGACCGTATTGTTGTCACCCGTCTGGTCGACATAGGCCGTGTTCCAGTCATCCTGAGTCACGTTTGCCAGGTTATTGTTTCCGCTTTGCAATACCGTAGCCCCATTATCGGCGGCCCCGGGCGAAGCGCCTACAACCGGCATGAAATGATTGTCAACGTACTGTCTCACATTGGCGGTATTGTCATCGCCGCTCTGGTCAACCACAGCTGTGTTGTCATTGACCTGATCAACGAATGCAAAGTTACGGTTACCGGACTGGTCTACCGTGGCCAGGTTGCCTTCACGTTGATCCACGTCGGCGATATTGTCATCACCTCCCTGAAAAACGGAGGCCCCGTTACCAATGTTATTGAGGTTCTGATCAATGGTGGCCACATTTCGGTTGCCCCACTGGTCAATCAAAGCTTCATTGTCAAGGTTCTGATGGATGATCGCAGAGTTGTCGTCATTGCTCTGCAGGATCGTCGCATCGTTGCCATCAGCCTGGTGGATCTCGGCATTACTGTTGGTCCCGGACTGCCAGATGGAACCCCCAATATTGTTATTGCCATCACCCTGGTTGACTGTAGCGGTATTATTTTCACTGCCGGCGGTCTGGGTAACATCTGCCGTGTTGTCGTTCATCTGATCAATCACGGACAGGTTGTTGATGCCCGCCTGGTCGACCTGGGCATCGTTGCCATCACCCTGCTGGGTGACACGGGAACGGTTGTCCTGATCGGCCTGGGTCACATCCGCATTATTGTTATCACCATGTTGAAATACTTCTGATTCGTGGCCCGTACCCGTTGAATGCGAGGTGGCGGTATTGGCCGCAAATGCAGTGCCGCTGAGAAGAGAAAGAACCGACAGGACCGCTATAACCCTCAAAGTTTTCTTGCCCATCTTTTGATCCTTTTAGGTGGAAGGAGTTCTTTATTTCTATTTCCAAAACCCTTCTATGGGTTCCGGACCTGAAATTGACTGCAAAACCCTGAAGGTTTCCGGGGCACCAGGGCCCCGGAAACCCAGGAAAATTCTCAACCCTCAACTTACGGGCTTTGAATAATGGTCGTAGTGTTAAAAGAACCACTCTGAGAAGCAATCGCGCTGTTGAAAACTCCGCCAGCAGAGAAATCCTGCTCGATCACGATGCTGTTGCCTTCGCCATCAGATTGATGGGCTTCAGCATAGTCAGCATCATCCCACTGGGTGATGTTAACCGTGTTCGGATCCAATGCGGTTCCGATACCGGACTGAGTAACGATCGCCGTGTTGAAGTCGTCCTGATTAACCGTTGCCTGGTTGTAATCACCAGATTGGTTTACATCAGCATCGTTATCAATTCCACGACCACCAGGGGTAATTCCTCCATCCTGGTTGATCGTAGAGGTGTTGTTGTTACCAGACTGATCAACGATCGCGAGATTGCCGGTTGCTCCGAAAGGACCTTCCTGATTTACATCAGAAACGTTGTCATCGCCGCTCTGATTAACATCGGCTACGTTTAAACCCGGGTCGCCAAGGTGATCATTGCTCTGATCAACGTTAGAGAGGTTGCCCGTTCCACTCTGGACAACCGTTGCGGTATTGTCATCACCATACTGATTCACGAAAGAATCATTCTGGTCACCGTCCTGAGTTACATTGGCGGTGTTGCCACTTCCAGACTGGTCAACATCAGAGAAATTGTCATCATCTCCAAAGAAACCGGTCTGATCAACGGTTGCCGCATTGTCATCACCGGTCTGGGCTACCGTTGAAACGTTGTTGTCATCCTGGGATACGATAGCCGTATTCATGTCACCACTCTGTTGCACATCAGAATCGTTGCCCAAAGGTGCCAGGTTCAGCACGCCTTCCTGAGTTACGGTAGCGCTGTTTAAATCACCAGACTGATTAATGGTGGAAATGTTGTCAGCATTCTGGTTAACCGTCGCGCTGTTGCCATCGCCACTCTGTTGCACATCAGAATCATTAAATCCACCCACGCCCGCTACTGCCGGGCCCTGGGTTACGTCTGCGGTGTTGCCACCGGACAAATCACCACTCTGATCGATGGTAGAGATGTTGTCATCCGTATTCTGATCAACGGTGGCGGTGTTGTCGCCCACTGATTGATTTACATCAGAATCATTCCGGTCACCAGATTGATCAACGGTTGCGGTCTGACCATCTTCCGTTTGAGTAATCGTTGAAATGTTGTCGTCACCCGTGGTGGTGGACGTTGCGGTGTTGGCCGCGAACGCATTACCGTTCAGGAAAGACAACAGCGCCAGTACTGCCAGCGCTTTTAAAGTTTTCTTAGCCATTTGATTAACCTCAAATTTGATTTAACTATCAGTTTCCCAAACCTGCCGAAGCTGATATGGGTTTTTTTTATTTTCATGCATCAGAACTCCCCAGGGCCAAAGCCCCGGGGGTCTGAAGTTATCTATCAACTACGGTGCTGCGTTACCCTGATTGATAATGGTCACGTTGCCAGTACCACTCTGGGAAGCCATAGCGTTTTGCATCACGCCAGTACTGCCACCCACCTGGTTCAGCTCCTGATTCACTTCAATCAAGTTATTACCCGTTCCTGATTGGGATGCATCAGCGAAATCGCCATCGTCAAACTGGTTGATGGTAATGAGATCACGACCGTTGGTGCCGTCACCGGACTGGGTAACGAAAGCAGTGTTTTCATCATCCTGGTTGACAACGGCATCACTGTCGTTACCATCCTGCCAAACATCTGAAAAGTTGCCAAATGCTTCCCCTTTACCCCAACCGGTCATGGTGTGGTGCTGGTTCACATTAGCGGTGTTGTTATTTCCGCTCTGATCAACAAAAGAGGAATTTTCAACATCCTGAGTTACGTTTGCCAGGTTATTGTCTCCACTTTGAAATACAACTGAACCGTTGGAAAAAGATGGTTCTTCCTCAAAGCCACCATTAGAGAGGTTTTGACGAACGGTAGCACTGTTGTCATCGCCACTCTGGACTGTCACAGAAGTATTAAAATCCTGCTGATCGGTAAATGCAAAGTTGCGGTCACCAGACTGGTCGATAAGGGAGACGTTGCCTTCATGTTGATCGGAATCCGCAATGTTGTCATCGCCGCCCTGGAAAATAATAGAACCATTGGCTTCACCGGAGTTGAACTGATTCTGATCGATGGTAGCCGTGTTGCGATCACCCCACTGATCAACAAACGCGTTGTTGTCCAGGCGCTGATGAACGATCGCAGAGTTATCGTCACCACTCTGCAGGATGGTCGCATCATTTAAATCTGCCTGATGAATTTCCGCGTTGTTGTTGGATCCGGACTGCCAGATGGAACCGCCAACATTGGCGTTGCCGTCACCCTGGTTGACCGTAGCGGTATTGTCCGCACTGCCAGCCGTCTGGGTCACATCCGCCGTGTTGTCATTCTGCTGGTCAATCACGGACAGGTTGTTGTCCCCCGCCTGATCTACCTGAGCATCGTTGCCATCCTGATTCTGGGTGACACGAGAACGGTTGTTGGTATCCGCCTGGGTCACATCAGCATTGTTGTTGTCGCCATGCTGAAAAATTTCTGATTCGTTGCCGGTACCGGTAGTGGTCGAAGTGGCGGTATTGGCCGCATAAGCGGTGCCACTCAGAAAAGACAGAGCTACCAGAATCGACAGAGCTTTTAAAGTTTTCTTACCCATTGTTTTGATCCTTTTTATTGTTTTATCCCAAAGCCCCTTGAGGGTTTCAGGTTAAAAGTTAGTTTGTTTCCGGTGTTTCCGGGGCGCCAGGGCCCCGAAAACCGGAGTAAAACTCAAAGCCTCAACTTACGGGGCTTGAATGATGGTGGTGGTGTTGAATGCACCAGCCTGAGAAGCGATCGCGCTGTTGACCGGACCGCCGCTAGCACAACAAGCGTCCTGCTCAATCATAATGCTGTTACCTTCGTCACCAGATTGAGTAGCGCTTGCAAAGTCATCATCACCCAACTGGTTGATGGTAACCGTGTTCGGATCCAAAGCAGTTCCAAGACCGGATTGGTCAACTTCAGCAGTATTTAAATCATCCTGGCTCACAGTGGCATTGTTGTAATCGCCAGACTGATCGATATCAGCACTATTGAGGTTTGCCCAGGTATCCGGAGTCGCGCTTCCGTTCTGGTTAACAGTTGCACTGTTGTTGTCACCGGACTGATTTACCATAGCGGTGTTGTCGGTAGCGCCGTCCGGACCATCCTGATTCACATCCGAAACGTTGTCATTACCACCCTGGGTAACCGTGGCGGAATTGTTGCCCTGCGGTCCGAAGAGACCGCCGCTCTGATCAACATTGGACACGTTGCCAGTACCGGTCTGAAGAACGGTAGCGTCGTTGTCGTCACCAGTCTGGTTCACGAAAGAATCATTGATGTTGCCGCTCTGGGTAACAGAAGCCATGTTGTTGTTCCCAGATTGGTTAACATCGGAGTAGTTGTCGTCACTTCCGAGGAAACCGGTCTGATCTACAGTGGCGGTGTTGCTGTCACCGGACTGATCAACAATAGAAATGTTGTCGTCATCCTGGTCAACCGTAGCGGTATTCATGTCACCACTCTGATTCACATCAGAGTCGTTACCTGCAGGACCACCGAGCAACTGACCGTTCTGGGTTACATCAGCACTGTTATTGTCACCAGACTGGGAAATTGTGGACAGGTTGTCACTGTCCTGCGTTACGTTGGCGGTATTGCCGTCGCCGCTCTGAACAACATCAGAATCGTTGAACCCACCAGCGCCTACACCATCAGGACCCTGCTGAACTGAAGCGGTGTTGCCACCGGTCAGGTCACCAGTCTGGGTTACCGTAGAAAGGTTGTCATCACTGTCCTGGTTGACAGTCGCGGTGTTGCCACCAACAGACTGATCCACATCAGAGTCGTTGCGGTCACCACTCTGCGTCACGTCTGCGGTTTGTCCATCATCGGACTGAGTGATGGTAGAGATATTGTCGTCACCCGTGGTGGTAGACGTTGCGGTGTTGGCCGCAAACGCATTACCGTTCAGGAAAGCCAGCAGTGCCAGTACTGCCAACGCTTTCAAGGTTTTCTTAGCCATCTTAAATTTCTCCTATAAAAAGTTACGTTTTTAATACAAAGTTAAATCAATAAAAAATTTTAAAACTCCTATAACATTTCCATTCGAGGCCCAAGCCCCTAAGTTTTATCAATCCTTTCCGGACTGAGAGATGATCATGTTTTTTCCCCGCCCCTTTTGTGTCACGGTGCGGTTGTGCCCTTTCCCCTGTTGGGTGTGAACAATCAGATTGTCTTCACCTTCCTGGATAGAAAGAGCGAGGTTTTCCTTTCCGCTCTGCACCTGCTTTACGGAATTACGACTCCCGGTTTGGTCCACCAGCGCGACGTTATCCTCGCCCTGTTGTTCCTGGACGACACTGTTGTTGTCACCGTCCTGCCGGATGATTGAAACATGCGAATCACCTGACCTACCGTCTTTGGCCTTTTGAGCCTTACTGCTTTTTTGAATGATCGTGGCCTTGTTATTCTTCCCGCTCTGGGTCACTTCGGCCACGCCTCCGCCACTTTGCTTTACGACCACACTGTTGCCTGCCTCAGATGAGGATTGAGCCAGTGTGACGAGAGCCGCGGCGGCCAACGTAATGTTCCAAAAGTTTTTCATCAATATATCTCCGCTCCCTTATTGCTGGTGAATGGAGAAGGTCTGCCCGCCCGTCTGGGTGACTGAAATGGTCTTCGGGCTCCCTTGCTGAATAATATTTGCGGTATTGTCATTACCTGTCTGAGTGACAGATGCGTTATGACCATCACCCAACTGCAGAATCGTTGCCAGATTGTTGACGCCATCCTGAATGATGCTGGCAATATTATCGATACCGGTCTGCTCGATCATACCGTTGTTCATGAGACCGTCCTGCGTGATCGTGGCTGCGTTGGTACTTCCCGTCTGAATGACAACCGCTTCATTGAATGTTCCCAGCTGATCGATCATGGCGGTGTTGGCATCCCCGGTCTGCGTGATATCAGCCAGGAGGTCGACACCGAACTGATCCACCGTTGCGTTGTTCTCATTCCCAACTTGCAGGATGTCCGCATTGTTCAACGAGCTACCCTGATTGATAGAAGCAGTGTTCGCATTGCCCGTCTGGGTGACATTCGCATGATTGAGGAAATCAGCCTGGTTGATGAGAGCCACGTTGTTATTGCCCGCCTGGTCCACATCCACAAAGTTTGTTTCACCCTCTTGGGAAATGTCAGCCAGATTGTCATTCCCCGACTGCTGGACATCGATATTCAGATCATCGCCCGCCTGGGTGATAATCGCATCGTTGGAAATCCCGTCCTGGTTCAGGTTGGTCCCATTCAGCGCCCCGCTCTGATCCACCTGGGCGAAGTTGCCATCTCCGGCTTGAGTGATAGTGGCCGTATTGGCGGCGAGACCCGCCAGCATTTCCTCGGTCACAGGCCTGGCAGGATCCAGTACGTTCAAAAAGTTTTCCAGCTCGCCTTCAGCACCGACGAGATTGTTAATCTGATTAACGAAAGCCTGGTTCCCATCACCATTCTGGGTAATGTTAGCTTCATTAAAACTGCCAATTGAGTTTATTTCAGCCTGATTTCCTGTTGAACCGTTTTCCTGAGTCACTATCCCAAAGTTCTCAGCGCCATCCTGAACGATGATGGCCCCATTCTCCAGAACTTGCTGCGCGATCGCATTTGTAGACAGGGAAATGAATGGAAGGGTCAAACATAAAATCTGGGAGAGAACCACATTAAAAGAAAGCGCAACTGCGGCAACTTGCCTTAATGCATTCTTGGGTTTGCTCTTTTGGGATGAATCCTTTTGGATTTTCATGGGCTGGCTATTTATTTTCATGATTAGAGTCCGTTAAAAAATAAGCCGGGACCACTCACAGATATATATCTGTGGTAGCCCCGGCTTCTGTCGGAATATTTCGACCTATTGCCCTCTGGGACCTGGGAAAACTAAAATATTTTTTAAATCATCTTTAGGCTAAACAAAACTAAGCGACCTCAACCTTCATGGCAGGTTCCATAACGACGCGAAAGTTGTTTAACAACACACGCGTTTTACAGGACCGGCAAATGGCCGAGGTCACTCCCGTTTTGGGATCAGTTTCCAACACGCTACAATTCTTCGTCACCAACAAACCCTCTTTGTTCAGGTGATGAATTTTTCTCTTGCACGTGGGGCACTTGATTACCTCGTTGTCCATACTTAACTGACCTCGCTAAGGTTTCGGGTATCCAACAAAAAATCAAGTATTCTTTTTATGCATTGCT
>Ga0123366_1103273_pt1 | contig 8281 bp, 10 predicted proteins | sample GoM_2015_C6C_202_FD_89944 | JGI IMG/M metagenome (GOLD analysis project Ga0123366, IMG submission 89944) | Marine microbial and viral communities from Louisiana Shelf, Gulf of Mexico - GoM_2015_C6C_202_18m (Metagenome Metatranscriptome) | ecosystem: Environmental > Aquatic > Marine > Hypoxic zone... | reverse complement strand
GTCCCAAAATAAGGAATAATACAAGCTCAAATCCAAATGTGGTCAAAACGCTGTTACTTCCGTCACCTGATCTTCCTCTATCGACTCTATTTTGTCTGTTCAAACCACCATCATTTCCGTTTCCTCCCAAACCTTTGAGATCATCAGGGCTCAAATTGGTGTTACCATCGTTTCCGGTAAATGTTCTAAGTCCATCACAGACAAAAGTATAAGAATTCAAGCCATATTCTACTTAGCTTCCTTCAATAGTTTTGTTACAAGTGTGACATTTCATCCACTCGAAAGTTGTATCTTTTTGGTAAACATTACAGGCCTTGATGTTACAGGCTAAGTCCTGGGGTTTACACCAGCTTCCGCCAGCCCCGTCTTTAATGTTTTCAGGGGTGTACCCTTCGTGACATTCTTTACATAAATTAGTCTAAACGTCAGTAGAATCATAGGCTTTACAGTGGTTCACGTGATTAGCGGGATTAATTTTGCATTGAATGTTAGCGGTATCAGCTTCAGTCTTGAATTCAGTATTAGTTGTTAAATCAGCATTTCTATTTTTCTTGTTTTAGATCAGTCTAGCAATATACTTATCAGCAATAGGTTTAAAATCGGAATCGACTTCAGAATTCACGCAATCTTTGCATACGTAATTGATTTTTCCGTCTTCTTCCCTTTCCATAACAGCAGATACACAATATTGCATTTTTTGGCATTTTCTTGCAGTTTCAAACTCATTGTTAATGAGAACGTAGGAATCGGCTGTCAAGGAAATTCCGTCGTTACAAGCTTGGCAAACTCTCTGCTCTTTGTCAGATTTTCTCTCTCTGTACATGTAGCAGTTGGGGGTTCCTCCTTCCGCGTTACCCAAAGTGTTATCGAAACATTCACCTCTATTGAATTTGAGGCCCCATCCTGAATCACATTTCCAACAAACGCTACCGTCATTGACTGTCTAATTGAAGACTTAACATTATTTGTTTTTGGAAGTTCCATCCACGCAGCCTCCTGTAGAGTCCAAATAATAGGCTTTTCCATCTCCACCTTAGGTTAATTTGTTGTTACATTTGATACATCTATTTTCCAATCTGAGGGCTTCCATAACTTCGCAGTTGGCTCTTTTAGTGGCATCTACACAAGATTAAGGGGTTTCGCGGTAAAAGTTGGTTTAACATAAGGAACATTCATCGGCTGTTGTGGAGTAGGTTAAACAATTAGGTACATTGGTAACTTTTTTGCAGATGTTGGATGAAAGGAATAATGCACGGGTAGTTTCAACTCTGTCGAAGGCGTTGCAGGTTTCACAAATTTTGTCGGATGTTCTACTATGCTTGGCGCAATTTTTCTTATTGTCATCATCAGTAACTGCTTTACAGGAACCATCGTTAGTCTACAACCAGTACCAATGATCACATAAGGTGCATTTTCCGACTTCGTTTGTACATTATTCGCAATTGGCCTAGGTACATTTTTCGCACTCACCTGAGGTTTCATTTTTCATTCTATAACCTGTGGAACATGTGCAGCAAACAGGTTCATAATATTTGGATGTAGCATTCCAGACTTTCTTGACCCTGGAACAGCCTTTGTAACATTTCCCTCGAGCAAATTCCAGCCATCCAAACAAACTTTGCAGAGGGGCCTCAATTCATCAAAGAAATCCTCATCAGCTGTGACACCATCCATGATCATAGTGTGACACCCGTGAACTTTTGGCTTACAAGCTTTATCACCGTCAAGATAGTAATTATGCTCACATCTTTAACATTTACCATCGTCCGAGTGATCGATGCAGTGATTTGTTTTCTCAACACATTAATTATCCGCACTATCGACACCTTCTATTTTTAAAACGTATGGTTCAGCGCACACAGCACACCCGAGATTTGTATTTAATTATAAACATTAAAGTTGCTTTTATTTGTTAATGGAGCAGGTTTTTTCATTTTATCCAGTTGCCTTTTTCAATTTATATCCTGGAAGACACCATTCACATTGATCGTTTGCTGCATTATCTACATCTGCTCCGAATGGATGGGCTTGGCAATTCCAAAAAGTACCAGATACAGGTTTTGCAGGGTTGGCATTAGGATCTGCATCCTAATCTTTAATGATATTCGCAAGTGTGTCTCTATTGGCGTTATATCTATGACAGGCTTTAATTTCACAGTTATCAGTTGCACTTTTACCGTCATTGTAAACGGGGGTGAACATGGGGTCACATTGACAACATTTGGTTTTGAACTCGAAGTTAGTTGTTTTGCCATTTGTACCGTCTCTTACATCAGTTGCACCAGGTTAGGAATAGGACAAACAATGTGTAATAGGTGCAGTGTCGTCGTTTCCATCATTAATTTTGGTGCCTTGTTTTTTACAAACTCCTCTGGGGTTAGTATCACCATCTGAATCAGTAAAATCGGTGTAAATAAATGAATAATCGGATTAACAAGATTCTCTCAAGCAATTTGCTTTCTAAGCTGAAGTGGGCAGGACGTTTAGTTTTCTACATTTATCGTCCACAGATTCGTGAATATCTGCTGATGTATATTCGGTACTAAGACAAAAGTAAGCATCATCTGCGTTATTACGGGTCAAAATACTTCCACTGGGACATTGAACACATTATTGGCTAGCTAAGTTTTTATTAGCTGTAGGGAAAGTCCAAATTTCACAGTCTTCGTAAGTTTTCTTGTTAGCATCAGTATTTTCTGGTCTTATGAATTTAGTTACAGTATTAGTAGCAATGCCAGGTGTCATTTTTCTGGCACAAATATCGATTATTCTATAACGGCCATCCCAACCTTTACGCTTTTCCAAATTACCGGTACATTGTTTAACACATGTCCTATCGACCAATAAATTCCAGCCAGATTCACATTCAATACAATCTTTTCCACTATTTACATTATAATCTAAAGTTTTACAGGCTTTTTCACATTTTTAGATATTACAAGTATCGGTACTATCGTCTGTTAATGGGGGCTCTCTATCAGTGGCCCATTTAGTAACCTAATAACCTGGTTTGCAGGCACAACATTTTTCGGATAGATCGGGATCGCTTCCACTAGCGTAGGTGTTCCAGTATTGGATTTTAGCATCATAGCCATAGTAAGTCATGCACCAGGGAACTCTTTTTGCATTACCGGTATTGACCTCACATTTGTGCTAGACTCCGCTGTCTCCTGTTTGATAAACGACTAACCCTAAATCTTCAGTGAATCCAGTTTCGCCAGTTTTAGGGAGACATGGATGATCTACGTCTTTTTTCGCGCTACATATTTATTTTCCGAATCTGTGCATTTTTGCGTCAATGTCGCCTTATTATTATGCAGTCTTATCCGAAGCAGTTTTTAGGATACACTTCATAACTCCATTATTCTAGGGGACCATAATATAGGTATCTTTGCATACTAAACAATCAAGTTGGCTTGTATCTAGATCCCCACCGGCAGTGCTACCGATTTTTCCATTCGCATCAGCTGGTAGTTTATAGACTAGACATTAAGTTCCATCCTTAAAATCGAATTTATCTCCTGTAGCGGTTAAATCACTTTCTTTAACACAAGCTGCTACAGGTTCGAATGTTCCGTCAATCCATAATGTTGTTTTATCATCACCACAAGCATCACATGTTCGGTCAGCTAATTTTAAGTACGGTTTGGCATTAATTTTAAAATCGGCATCGAGATTAGCAGCACAATCCATGCAAGTATCGTCAGTGTGTTTAGTAACGCAGTTGGTTTTTAACTCACAAGTATCCGCTAAACAATGAGTTAATGTAACCAGATCATCTCCACCTGCCGTTGCTTTGCCTGACATATAGTTATTTTTTTTGTCCAATACCCAATCCTTGTGAACTTCGGTAGCACCCTATTTAGGCACATAACCTCCCTTGCAGATACAGCATTTACGATTATTATCATCAGGCCAACCATTACCTGCCTAAGTTCCATCATCTTTTAAAAGTTGGTAGAATTTACAGTTTTCAACCGCATTTGCCGAATTATCTATGCATTTAGCTTTGGTTGTGCCGTCTTCAATATATTAAAATCCATAATCTGTAGTGCCTACGGCATTTATTTTGCAGCCACTAGATTTATCAATCAAACAATCAGTCTCGCCTTCTTTAAAATTACAGGCTACATTAGCTCCAGCATTTATTTCGTCTTAACATTTCTATGGACTTTCGTCATTAAATACCTTATCAGTACCTGCACACTATATGCACTTATAAGCAGTGGTTGAAGTTAGAGTTTCATAATTCTCATCACTGACATCTAATTCGAAAATTGCGCACTTTTCTTCGGTACTATAATCTACTCCCCCCACATTCTCATTTGGAACACAAATATCATTTAATTCAATAGCATTCTCATAATTCGAATAATACTCACTCCCTTTAACAGTATCACCAGCAGCTGCTTTTTTAATAAGAGATTTTGCTGAGGTAGCGGCACAAGCGGCGTCTGTGTTGTGGTCGCATTTGTTAGTTTTAATATTAAATGTGTAACCCTTAATACATCTTACACATTTGTTATTGACTTTCTTCGCGCATAATTAGTCTTCTTTAATTGTGCAGGATTTAATGGTACAGGCAGCATTATCATAAAGTTTAAGATCAGCATCAGTAATTTCAGTTCCGGTGCCATCGGCGTTAGGTTTGGCGGTGTAGCCATCTTTGCATCTACAACATAATTATCCAGCAGTGGAACCATCGGGTTCATTTTCTTAGCCTGATCGTTATCCCGCAATCTTAGTATAAGATTAACAGTTTTTAACTTTGGCACTATTGTCAACACATTAATCTGTGCAAGTTTCTGGATCAATCGTAGCTCCATTCTTATTTTTGCAATAATAACCGTAATCTGTTTAGAACTCGCTGTTATCAGGGTTGCCACTATGCGGGGCATCAGCAAATGATCTAATTTTGGGTCTGCAAATATCTTTGCCATCTAAAATGCGTTTTTTATTAGCACGACTCAAATCCAATACTCTGCACTTATCACTTTTTGAAACTTCAGCTTCCTTTTGATCTTCGATCTTGACACATATATATTTGTTAGCATCAGTATTAGCTTTAAGGACTAAGATATAATCATCTTTGCAGGCCAAACATACCATATCATCGAAACCGTCAGCCTTTTTGGGATATTACCAAATTGCACAATCTTTTTCGCTTGCACCTGATTCAAATTTATTTAAATTTTAAGTTTAATCTTTTGGAACACATCCATCAATAGCTTCGTCATGGAATCCGGTGAAAACTTTTCCGTCGGTGAAGTCATCAGGACATGAGCCATCTGCTACACAAGTTGCGTCACTATTTTTCAATCGGAAGCCTGAATTACATTTGACACAGTCTCCATCTCTACCGTAAACAGCACAATTTCCTTTGGTTACAGCGCACGAGGCGATTTTACATTCAGCTGGGTTGTCGTTACCATCTGAGTCTTTTCCGGTGTATCCTGGTTTACAGATGCAACAGTCAAGATTTTAGGTGGTAAAATCATTTTCGGTAACTTGACCATTTTTCACGTATGATAAACAGTTGGGTACGTATTTGGTAGCACTCTATGTATTGTCGACACATTTTCCCTTGCGGGTGTTATCGGACTATAACTCGCTAATCATACCATAGTCGATTTTTTTCTAGGCACTTTCCGCGGCTGAACTTGGGCCCCAGAGATTACACATTTTGAAGGGGTCATCATTAATTTTATTATCATTTTCGGCAGTATCACATTCTCCTTTTGGGTCTGCCTCAGTGGCTGCTCCTTCGTTAACTTTTATAGTTCCAATCGTGCATTCCTTACTGTCAATATCGCTAACATAGTCTTAATTAATAGCTTTTGCAGGGATACACTTGTATTTCTTGGAATTTCCAACCTCTTTAAGACTTAAGATATTAGCATCCTTGCATTGATAACAAGCAGCATCATTGACACTTCCAGTATGAGTAAGGTACTCCCACAAACTGCATTCAGAAAATTCGTCATCGTAGTTTTCGTTATTTTCGGGGACGCAGCCATCCACTGACGCGATACCGTTCCAATGTTTGGCCACTCTCAAAGGATTTGTACAAGTTTGCACACATTCTCCGTTGGACTAAAGGTATTGATCATTTCCATTTTCGTGTGGGGCGCATTCCATGCAGTAACCATCGTAGTTATAAAATTTACAGTAGTCATCCCACTTGTTTATGCAAATCCATTTACCATCATAGGAAATCCCCATTCTGGTTGCGCATTTAGCAGTTTCACAGGTACCATCGGCTTTGACTCCGAGTTGGTAGCTACCAATTCTTTCGCACTCGAAACATTTGGTTCGGGTTGTTTCATAAACTCTGCAGTTATCAATTTTGGTAACGCATCTCCTTTCATTTTGGGTAGTCCAGCCATCTATTTTTCCGGTTCCACAGTCAGAACATTTTCCGTCGTGCTAGGTAAAGGCAGTACAAACCTATGTATCATCAAAAGTCGTACCGTCGGCTAAAATTATCCCATCTTTTTTCACTTTCGAAGTACAATAGGCAGTAGTTCCATCGATAGTTGCACCGTCAGATGCAGATGTATATTTGAATCCTGTGTGACAAGAGTAGCAGGCAGTAGGTTTGTTAGTGGCGGCGTCGTAAACACCATAGGCACACCATTTTATTTTGTAATCAGTATTTGTGTTGGCAGGATCGCTAGTCACTTCATTGGCAAAACAATCATGCGTCAATTCATCAAGGAAATGACTTTCTTTGCATAATCTGCAGAGACCTTTGTCGGTTCGAGCAATACAATTGGTAGTGTCAGTGGCTACAACTTCGACTTTTTTGATACATTCCTTCCAGGAATCACTTTTATAGTAAGGAATTTTGTCGTTGGTAGGGGGGTTAGAGGTTCCTTCGTCACATGAAATACACTACTTATAAGTGTGAGAATACCACGTTTTGCAATTGGCAACAGCATCTTTAGTACCCTCTGTGAATGGAGAATTCGTGACGCAGGTTTATCTATTTTAAGGAGAATTAACGGTACTGCAACCACATTCACCTGAAGTTGTTTAATATCCGTGCTCTTAATCGCATGTATCTGCGGTGTCACACTCTTTATTTCCTTCAGTAGTTTTATCATCTGTGGAAGGACTACTTTTTGTGACAGCATCTACATCATACTTAAGTAGAGAGCATCCGGGGTTGACACTCCTTTTGAAATGAGGGCGATATTTAGATCCAATCCATTGACAATTTAAATCTTTTTGATCATTTGAATCAGTATTATCATGGGTTCCAGTCCTCGCCCACATGTGGATACATTGCCAGCATCTGAAGTCAGTGCCAACGTAAGAATTTTTAGTAGAAGATTTGGTTGTTTCTTTAACATATCTTTTACTGCATTCCTCGTTTACTTTTGGCTCGGTTGAGGAGGAATAACAATACAAAGGGGAAGAAGGGACCTAAACAGTTCCTGAAGGGACTTATCCAACGGCACTATCGTATGTAGAGTAGACGGGGGTGGCACCGGCGGCGATAATTTTATCCTAACATGTGTGACAAGAAGTGAGTGTATTATCCACGAGTCTTTTGCAGTGCTCGAGCTTTTTGGTGTTTATTGTATTGTAGCATTTTCCATCGGAGTCAGCGGGTCTCCACGGTTCATTTTTTCCAGCAGGAGATTCACACTCATCACATTTTGTGGCTACTTTATACTGATATAAGGGTCTTTCAGTGGTCCCGGTTCCCCACCAATCTCTCCACTATTCTTCGACCTCATAAACTCTGCATTGGGATATTTCTTCGGCGCAAAGATAGTAAGTTCCCAAAGCGGTGTCGGTACAAGCAACTGAGTCACCAGCCTTTCTTCCGCAAGCATTAATTTTAACGTGTCCGTCCTTACAAGCAAATCCGGTGTCTTCATTGGAGCCAAATTTCATTTTGAATTGATTTAGAGTACTAGTTTCAATCTCGACTGTTTTCAACAAATCCGGGCGACCCACGTAGTTAGAGGGGAATCGTTCGCAAGTGTAATCGGAAGTAAAGGAGCTACCTGTAGATCGAGTATTGGATAAAATGTAATCGATGTGGACTTTTCTGAAATACTAAAGGGCATTCATGGCACCAGGGGCTTCCCACTCTCTATCGGATCGGAAATCGAATCTTCTGGAATGGCACCTTGTACATTTAAGGGTAGTGGCGTCGTATTCGGCACAGTGGTCAATCTTATTAGCTTTATGAAGATCTTTGGACTCGGTACTTTTGTCACGGTTATCAAAGCAATTTCCAGACCTAAGGGCGTAGTCGAGTCTAAGT
>Ga0123366_1129176_pt1 | contig 8302 bp, 5 predicted proteins | sample GoM_2015_C6C_202_FD_89944 | JGI IMG/M metagenome (GOLD analysis project Ga0123366, IMG submission 89944) | Marine microbial and viral communities from Louisiana Shelf, Gulf of Mexico - GoM_2015_C6C_202_18m (Metagenome Metatranscriptome) | ecosystem: Environmental > Aquatic > Marine > Hypoxic zone ... | reverse complement strand
CGAAAACCCTTTCCAGCGGCTTGTTGTTTGCAAGAAAATTCGATCGTTTGTTTTCTCGTGTAATGTCGAGTTAGTTTTCACCGCTCATTTTTGATAATAAATTTCGTTTTTTATCGACGATCCTAAGGAAATATTGAATATGAAACTTTTTTCGTCCTGCTTGTTGTTGCTGTTTTTAACCTCTTCTGTTGTTGCCCAAACCGCCGAAGCGAACAAATCAAACGACGAGCCACCGATCGACGATCCAAGAACACACCTTCAAACCATTGATGGTGTTGCTGCTGTTGTTGGAGATAAGGTTATATTAACCAGCGACATTAATCGCTCTCTTTCAATGGCTGTTTTCCAGCAGGGGCTCGACCCGCAGCGAGACGGCGCAAAAATACTGTCCTTAAAAAAACAGATTCTTCAATCAAGTGTGGATGGGAAGGTCGTGTTGGCTATGGCTGAGCTAGACTCTATTGAGGTTGGAGACAAAGAGATTGAAAGGGCCCTTGAACAACAGATTAATAATATTGTTGCTCAGGCTGGTAGCGAAGAAGCCGCGGAAAAAGCCCTTGGGCAGCCACTACGAGCTTTCCGTCGTGAATATTGGTATGATGTAAAAGATATGTTAATTACTCAAAAATATCAACAAACGCTCATATCAAAAGTGTCCATTAACAAAGACGGTGTTTTTGATTTTTTTAAAACATACAAAGACAGCATTCCCCCGTTTCCAACCACGGTAAAGCTTCGGCATTTACTTATAAAACCTTCGCCAAGTGAAGACCAAATAGAAAAAACGCTTTCGCTGTTAAAGCAGCTCCGCCAAGATATTTTGGATAAAAAAAGTACTTTCGAAGAGCTGGCCTCACAATACACACAAGACCCCGGATCAAAAAACACCGGCGGTTCGTTGGGTTTTGTTCGGCGCGGAACCCTGGTCTCCCCTTTTGAGGCGGCGGCATTTACACTAAAACCCGGAGAGATAAGCATGCCGGTGAAAACAGAGTTCGGCTACCATATAATTGAAACAGAGGAGATCCGCGGTGATCGGATTAAGGTTCGGCATATTTTAATGAGCCCGCCAATAACTGAACAAGATGAGTCTATAGCGTATAACCGCGCTTTGGTTTTAAAAGATTCTTCCCAGACTATTTCCGAGTTTATTTCGACCACAAAGGCGCACTCTATGGACGACCAAACGTCTGATGGTGGTGGTAATTTAGGGTGGATTGACCCCAATAAATATCCGGTCCCTGAATTTGGAATGGTTTTAGGTCAAATCAATCCAAACGAGTGTGCCGGCCCGGTTCGTTCAGAGTTGGGATATCATTTGTTGTGGGTTGAGGCTTCTAGGCCAGGCGGATCGCCAGACATAGATAAACACTGGAGCCAAATAGAAACCATTGCACTAAACAAAAAGAAAGGTGATTGGTTTAAAGATTGGGTTATTTCTTCGCGGGAAAAATTCTTTATCCACATAAACAATTGACGGTCTTTCAACGGTTTCCACAGTTATTTTCCACAGTTATTGTTTTTTTAATTTATTTTAACCCTGCCTATCTGTGGTTGTGTAAACCCGCCGCTTTGTCCACATTTATCATTTATTTATCCACATAAAGTAGTGGGTGAGGTTCTTTTCTTAAGCCGTTGTTTTTATCGTTTTACTGCTCGGTCTTTTTGTTTACACTTTTGTTATCAACATTATAATAAATAATCTCTTATTCTTAATAGTGTTTGCCATTAATAAAGACCCCCATTTCTGACGGAAATTCCCTTGTTAAAACACGATGTTTTGGGTAAGATCATCAGGCAATTTCAATCATTAAATTATTGGTTAATTCCTATTTGAAAACCTGGGAAAAAACATGAAAATTTCAACATCCAAAACAGAGCTCCAACTTGCCCTTCAAAAACTTTCTAAAGCAACCCCGGCTCGTTCTACCCTTCCAATTTTAAGCAGTGTTCTTTTTGATGTTCAAGAGTCTGGCACAGTTTTAAGAGCAACGGATCTAGAAATAACCATTGTGGCTAACCTGCCTACCAGCATTGAAAAAAACGGATCGATAGCTATTCCTTTACAAACACTTCTAGACGTAACAAACGAACTGCCTGAAAGCGCACGGATTACACTATCTTCCGATGAAAACAATAAAATAGAAATGGTTACAGATGTTGGTGTATATGACATAATGGGAAAACCGGCGGAGGAATTTCCAGCCATACCTGAAGTCGATAATAGAAAATCTGTTGGAATTTCTTCTGATGCGCTGAGCGACTTAATGCTAAACACATCTTTTGCTGTGAGCAGGGACGAACTGAAACCAGCACTGACAGGAGTATTGTTTCGATTTGGTCAAGCAGAACTAACAGGTGTTGCGACAGATGGTCATAGATTGGTTCGGTATGTTCGAAATGACTATCAGGCAGATGAATTTTTAGGCGATGTTATTGTCCCGAAAAAGTTTCTATCGCTCCTGTCATCTGTGTTAAAAGCGGATGAATCTATTCAACTATGGATGGGCGACAACCATATGACAGCTTTAATTAACGGTGATACATACTTCACGAGAATAATAGATGAAAGGTTTCCTGACTTTGACAGCGTTATACCGAAGGACAATGATAAAGAATTAATTGTAGATCGTAATGAAATTTTATCAGCAGTAAGGCGTGTTTCAATTTTTTCAAACAGGTCGACACACCAAATTGCTTTGCGCCTTTCATCTGATCAGATCAAAATAACAACAGAAGACCCTGAAAAATCATCAAAAGCAGAAGAACAAATTAATGGTGAGTATTCAGGAGAAGAATTGGTAATTGGATACAACGCATCTTATTTAAAAGACATACTATCCCACGCGAGAAATGATAAAATTAATATAAAACTAAAAACCGCAATTAGCGCCGCGCTTTTCCACCCAACCGAAGATTCTGAACATGAAAAATTAACGATGCTGTTAATGCCTATTCGTCTTAACGATTAATGTTTGAAGTATTATTTTTTTTCAAAACCAAACACCAAAGAATCCACACCAAAGACATAATGCGTGCATGCCCATTGATCAAATAAAACTAACCAGTTTTAGAAATCACGATGAAACAAGTATGAGTTTTGGTCCGGGCATAAACGTGATTTGGGGAGAAAACGGATCTGGTAAAACATCTGTTCTTGAAGCTGTCCATATTTTATCCATTGGTAAAAGCTTTAAAACCAACCGTATTAATGAAACCGTAAAACACAACACCAATGTTTCGCGAATAGAGGCGGGGTTTACAAAAAACGAAATAACAGAAACAATTAGTTTTAGCCAATCAAAAGATCGTCAGCGACAACTTAAAATTAATAATACAGCTGTAAAAGCGCGGGAAATCGTTGGCAAAAACCCCGTTGTTTTACTTTCACCCGAAGAACAGAAAATCACCAAAGGTACACCGGGCGACCGCAGGGTGTATTTCAACAAACTTTATTCTACAGTTTCTGCGGTGTATTTTAAAGCACTTTCAGTTTTTACCCAGACATTAAAACAGCGAAATGCGGTATTAAAAAACCTAAACCAGAAAGAGCAATTTAATACCTGGGACAATCTTTTGGCAGAAAGCGCTGAAACAATCTGGAAACATAGAATATATTTTAACAGCAGATATAACAAGTGTTTAAAAACAGTGTCAAAAATGTATAACAAAAACAGCGTTTCGGTTTCTTTAATAACCGATGACACAAAAAGAACAAAGGACGACATTTTAAATGAACTTAAAAAAAGAGAACATACAGACCTGAGAAAGAAAAGCACATCTTTCGGCCCGCACAAAGATGCTTTCACTTTTTTATTTTATAATACACCCGTAAAGCTGTTTGGCTCCCAGGGGGAGCATAAAATTTCTCTCGTGCTAATAAAGCTTGCCGAGTATATGTTTATTAAAAACGAAACAAACCAAAACCCAACCTTGCTTCTAGACGATCTTTTTGCTAAGCTTGATTTTGAAAGAAGCGATGCGGTTTTGGCGTTGTTAGAAAAAAAATCTCAAACAATTATTACCAACACAGACCTAGTAGACATTGAAAAACACGGAATAGATTTAAACGATCCAAACAACAAAAGCTTTCACCTCGAGAGACAATGCAGCAATTAAAATCGGCGATTAATCGTTTTTTAAAAAACAACGGATTAGACAGGGGGGTTAACCAACAAAATGCAATTTTAATATGGGAAGAAACTGTTGGCAAAACCATCGCGTCCAACACAACGGCTGAAACGGTAGAACACGGCATTTTAACGGTTAAAACAACAAACCCCACGTGGCGACAAGAGCTCGTTTTTAAAAAACAGGATATTATAAAAAAACTAAACACAAAACTCGGAAACAACACAATCAGGGAAATTCGATTTATATGAGCGAATCACATACCAACCCAAACTATAGCGCAGAGAACATTAAGGTTTTAGAAGGGCTTGAAGCTGTTCGAAAACGACCAGCCATGTATATTGGCGACACGGGAAAGCGCGGCCTTCACCACCTTATATATGAAGTGGTTGACAACTCGATTGACGAGGCGCTGGCAGGGTATTGCACAAAAGTCATTGTAACATTTAACCCAGACGGATCGGTTACTGTTGAGGACAATGGACGAGGCATTCCGGTTGATATTCACAAAGAAGAAAAGAAACCGGCGGTTGAGGTGGTAATGACAGTGCTCCACGCGGGCGGAAAGTTTGACAAAGGATCTTATAAGGTTTCAGGGGGGCTCCACGGTGTGGGCGTGTCTGTTGTAAACGCGCTATCTGAATGGCTTTGGGTAGAGGTTCGCCGAGATGGAAAAATTCACAAGCAAGACTATAAAATTGGTGAGCCCCAATCGAAACTAAAAACTACGGGCACCGCAAAAAAAACAGGCACAAAGGTTTGTTTTTATCCCGACGCACAAGTTTTTAAAACAATCACATTTGAATATGCAATTATATCTGAACGCCTTAGGGAGCTCGCCTATCTAAACAGCGGACTTGAAATCGTTCTTAGAGACGAACGCACAGAAGACGGCGAAACAGACGTATTTAAATTTAAAGGCGGCCTAAGTGATTTTGTAAAATATTTGGACGAACACAACAACCCGCTTCACAATAAAATAATTACCGTAAACAAAGAAGACGGTGAGGTTCCCATTGAGGTTGCCCTTAGATATGGAAATACATATAACGATAACATCCTTACTTTTGTAAACAACATTAACACCATAGAGGGGGGAACCCACCTATCTGGGTTTAGGTCGGCGCTCACAAGGGCCATGAATAATCACGCCACTAAAAACAACCTCATCAAGACAAAGAAAAATGAAAAAATCTCTCTTTCCGGAGAAGATTTTCGGGAAGGCCTAACCGCAATTATTAGCGTAAAAGTTGCAGAGCCCCAGTTCGAAGGCCAGACCAAAACAAAACTTGGAAACAGTGATGTAAAGGGTGTCGTTGATAGGGCGGTATATGAGGGAATCCTTGACTTCTTGGAACAAAACCCGTCTATTGGTCGACGCATCGTTGAAAAAGCGCTATTAGCAGCAAGGAGCCGAAACGCCGCTAAAAAAGCACGAGAACTTATTCGCAGAAAAAGCGCTCTTGGCGGATCTTCTCTCCCAGGCAAGCTTGCCGATTGCTCAAACAGAGACCCAGGGTTTTGTGAGCTGTATCTTGTTGAGGGCGACTCTGCTGGAGGCTCCGCCAAACAAGGAAGAGATAGGCGCACCCAGGCAATTTTGCCCCTTCGTGGAAAGGTGATTAACTCTGAAAAAGCTCGCGTTGATAAGCTGCTGTCTAACAACGAGGTGCAATCTATTATCACAGCCCTAGGCGCAGGGTTTGGCGGCTCTGAAGATGAAAACGGCGAGCGCTCCGCCGGTGATTTTGATGTTGAAAAGTTGCGCTACCATAAAATCATTATTATGACAGACGCAGATGTGGATGGGTCTCACATCCGGACCCTACTGCTTACATTCTTTTACCGAAAGATGAAAGAAATCATAGATGGGGGATATCTTTATTTAGCGCTTCCCCCTCTTTACCGAATATCCCAAGCAAAAAAACAACTATACGCCTATGATGACAGTGAAAGAGATTTGATTGTTGAAAGGATGCAAAAGGAAAACAAAAAAACAAAAGTGGGTATCCAGCGCTATAAGGGCTTGGGCGAAATGAACCCTGGCCAGCTTTGGGAAACAACGATGGACCCAGAGAGCCGAACCTTGATGCGGGTTACAGTTGAAAGCGCAGCGGAAGCGGCAGAAACATTTCAAAACCTCATGGGAAGTGACGTGGAGGCGCGTCGAACCTTCATTGAGAAAAACGCAAAATTCGTCGTTAATCTAGACGTATAATAATTTAGGAACACTTATTCATGGTTGATTTTAATAGAGACAACACACTTCCCCGAGACATTGTAGATGAAATGCGGGAAAGCTACCTCAACTATTCCATGTCGGTTATCGTTTCTCGCGCACTACCAGACGTGCGAGACGGGTTAAAACCTGTACATCGTCGCATTTTATACGGCATGAGCGAACTGGGTTCAAGCTGGAACAGGCCTTATAAAAAATCGGCGCGCATTGTGGGCGATGTGTTGGGCAAATACCATCCCCACGGTGACAGCTCTGTTTATGACGCCCTCGTTCGAATGGCTCAAAACTTTTCAATGAGGTATGAGCTTGTTGATGGTCAAGGCAATTTTGGATCGATAGATGGTGACAACGCCGCGGCTATGCGCTACACAGAATCTCGTATGACCAAACTGTCCGGCGAAATGCTAAAAGACCTGGAAAAAGACACAGTTAACTGGGAGCCAAACTTTGACGAAACTCTAAAAGAACCATCTGTTTTGCCATCTGCTGTTCCCACGCTTTTGGTAAACGGGTCAGAGGGAATCGCCGTTGGAATGGCAACGAAAATTCCACCGCACAATTTAGGTGAGGTTGTTAACGGTTTAGTTGCCATGATTAACAACGAAGCCATTACAACGGAAGAACTGATGTCCCATATCAAAGGACCAGACTTCCCTACGGCCGGCCTTATTTTAGGGATGGACGGGCTAAAAGAAGCCTATGAAACAGGTCGGGGTAAAATCAAAATGCGCGCCCGAGCCCACGTTGAAACAAACAAAAACGGCAAAGACAGCATTGTTATTACCGAGGTTGCCTACCAAACAAACAAGGCCAACCTGGTTGAGAAAATAGCAGATCTTGTTCGTGATAAAAAAATTGTAGGCATCTCCGACTTAAGGGACGAATCTGACAAAGACGGAATCCGGGTGGTTGTTGAAACCAAGCGCGATGCGGTACCCGAAGTTATTTTAAACCAACTTTATCAACACACACAGCTTCAAGATACATTCGGTATTATTTTATTGGCCCTTGTAGATGGCGTTCCAAAAATAATGCCGCTAAAAACCGTTTTAAGCCACTTTATTGAATTTCGTCATGAAGTTGTGGTTCGGCGGACAAAGTTTGAACTAAAAGAGGCGGAAGCGCGCGCCCACATTTTAGAGGGACTAAAGATTGCGCTGGACAATATTGACGCTGTGATAAAAATTATTCGCGGCAGTAAAGACCCGGCACAAGCAAAAGAAGGCTTGATGAATGGCTTTAACCTCTCAGAGGTTCAATCACAAGCAATCTTAGACATGAGACTGCAAAAACTCACAGGCCTAGAGGTGGATAAGGTTGTAGCGGAATACAAAGAAATGATAAAACTAATTTCTCATCTCAAGGGAATACTAGAAAACAAACAACAGCGGATGGATATAATCAAATCTGAACTATTGGAGATCAGAAACCAATATGGCGATGAGCGGCGGACAGAAATAATCCCTGTTGATACCCAGTTTTCAATGGAGGACATGATCGCCGAAGAAGAGGTGGTACTAACGATCACCCACCAGGGATATATAAAACGAACAGCGCTCAACACATACAGAACACAAAGAAGGGGCGGTCGCGGCGTTCAGGGCGCCATGAGTAAAGATGAAGACTTTGTAGAACACCTATTCATTGCCAACACACACAACTATATGCTTTTCTTTACAGATATGGGAAAGTGCTATTGGCTAAAAGTATATGACATTCCCCAAGGGGGACGCGCGGCTCGGGGCAGAGCCATCGTAAATTTGATTGGATGTGAGCCAGGCGAACGGGTAGAGGCCTTCGTAAGCGTTAAAGCTTTTGATGATGACCACTATATTGTCATGTCCACTCGAAATGGAATTATTAAAAAAACAGTTCTTTCTGCCTATGGTAACCCAAGAAAAGGGGGTATTTATGCCATAGAGATTCGAGAGG
>Ga0123366_1158815_pt1 | contig 8560 bp, 18 predicted proteins | sample GoM_2015_C6C_202_FD_89944 | JGI IMG/M metagenome (GOLD analysis project Ga0123366, IMG submission 89944) | Marine microbial and viral communities from Louisiana Shelf, Gulf of Mexico - GoM_2015_C6C_202_18m (Metagenome Metatranscriptome) | ecosystem: Environmental > Aquatic > Marine > Hypoxic zone... | reverse complement strand
GTAATATCATCAACAGAAAGACCGCGTTTCGCAGCAACCTGTTTTGCATCTGTCATTTCAGCCAATCCATCAATAGTTGCCCGAACGACGTTAATCGGATTATTCGTACCAATACACTTTCCCAATACGTTATGAATACCAACCGCTTCAAAAACGGCACGCATTGCACCACCGGCTAAAATACCCGTTCCTTCTGATGCCGGTTGCATATAAACTTTTGCAGCACCTGTTGAGGCCGTAATAGTATATTGTAAAGTGTCACCCTTCAAAGATACCTGACGCATGTTCTTACGTGCTTGTTCCATTGATTTTTGAATTGCATTTGGAACTTCACGTGCTTTACTCACGCCATAACCTACACGTCCTTCGCCATCACCAACAACTGTCAGCGCAGAAAAGCCAAAAACACGACCGCCTTTTACCACTTTAGCTACACGACGAACTGATACTAATTTTTCTTCAAACCCATCGGTGTTTGTATTACCTTGAGAAGCTGCTGTTGCCATTCTTCTATTCCTCTAAAATTGCAAACCAGATTCACGTGCAGCATCCGCTAGAGCTTTTACGCGACCATGATATTTAAAACCTGAACGATCAAATGCAACCTCAGTAATTCCTGCTGCAATTGCTTTTTCTGCGATATGTTTACCAACAGCTTTTGCTGCTTCTACATTACTAGTATTAGTCAATGAAGATTTCACATCAGCCTGAGTCGTTGATGCACTGGCTAATGTTGAAGTACCATCTGCACTAATAACCTGAGCATAAATATGTTGCGATGTTCTATGGATCGTCAGGCGATTCACAGCGAGCCTTTTAATATGGCTACGCGCCTTAATACGACGTCTGTTTCTGGCTGCTAATTTATTCATTAATTTACCTTATTTCTTTTTAGCTTCTTTTCTAACAACATGCTCATCGGCATAGCGTATGCCTTTGCCTTTGTAAGGCTCAGGTGGTCGGTACGCTCTTATCTCAGCAGAAACCTGACCGACTTGTTGCTTGTCACTACCTTTAACAATAATTTCTGTTTGACTCGGAGCCTCGATAGTAATTCCTTCCGGCATAGGATAATCGACTGGATGCGATAACCCTAAAGATAAACTCAAAGATTTACCTTTAACCTGAGCACGATAACCGACACCCACTAAAGTTAGCTTCTTTTCGAACCCAACAGTGACTCCCGTTACCATATTATTAATATTAGCCCGAGCTGTACCAGCCTGGGCTGTTGCTTTTTTATCCGTTTTATCCCAACTGACCTTAATAACATTATCAGAAAGATCGCAACTAACGGCATGATGCAAAACCTGACTCAACTGTCCTTTTGAACCTTTAACAGTTATATTGTTTCCATCCAGATTAATATCGACACCGGCTGGGATAACCACAGGATTATTCGCTATTCTTGACATTGATTTATCCTAAATTTAACTAACTGTACAGATAACTTCGCCACCGTTACCAATAGCACGTGCAGCTCTATCAGTCATCACACCTTTAGATGTTGAAATGATGGCAATTCCAAGACCACCTAAAACCGATGGTAATTCATCTTTTGACTTATAAATACGCAACCCAGGCCTACTGACCCGAGCAACTTTATCAATTACAGGCCGTCCTTGATAATATTTTAGTGTGATGGTTAACTCGTCATGATTTCCATTTTTATCAACTGCATAATCAGCGATATAACCTTCTTGTTTCAATACTTTAGCAATTGAAATTTTCATTGTAGAACTCGGCATAGCAACACCATGTTTGCTTGCTGATTGACCGTTTCTAATCCGGGTTAGCATATCCGCTACCGGGTCTGACATACTCATAAGTTTTGCTCCAACTCTTTAATATTAGGGACGATTACCAACTGGCTTTGGAAAGCCCTGGCACTTCACCACGCATGGTTGATTCCCTTAATTTATTACGCCCAAGGCCAAATTTACGGTAATAACCATGAGGACGACCCGTGAGATTACAACGATTGCGCAATCTAGCACCACTGGAATCTCTTGGTAGCTTTTGCAACTTGATTTGGGCTACTTCACGATCTTCTCGGGAAGTATTCGGATTGATAATAAGCGCCTTTAATTCTTGACGTTTCTCGTAAAACTGTTTAACTAATTTTTCGCGTTTACGTTCACGAGCAATCATTGATTTCTTAGCCATAACGTAGCCTTTAAGTCTTAAATGGAAAATTAAAATGCTTCAGTAAGGCCAAACCTTCTTCATCATTTTTAGCTGTTGTAGTAATGGTGATATCTAATCCACGAATCTTATCTATCTTATCGTAATCAATTTCTGGAAAAATAATTTGCTCTTTAACACCCATGGAATAATTACCACGCCCGTCAAAACTCTTACTACTCATACCTCTAAAATCTCGAATTCTAGGAATCGCGATACTGATCAAACGATCCAAAAATTCATACATACGATCACTGCGCAATGTAACTTTACAACCGATCGGCATATCGTCACGAATTTTGAAACCCGCTATCGACTTTCTTGCCTTGGTGATAATGGCTTTCTGACCGGCAATTTTTTCCATGTCAGCAACTGCTGCTTGAATTACTTTCTTATCAGCAACTGCATCACCAACACCCATATTCAAAGTTATTTTAGTAATTCTGGGCGCTTCCATAACTGATTTAAAACCAAACTCTTTGGTTAAACCAGGTACAATTTTTTCTTTATATTCTGTTTCTAAACGAGCCATGATCGATTATCCGAAATTTATACGTCAACAATTTCATTGTTGGATTTAAAGAAACGCACTTTTGTGCCGTCATCAAGCGTTTTAAAACCAACTTTGTCAGCTTTCTTGGTTGCTTGGTTATATAAAGCCACGTTTGAGATATGTATAGGCATTGCTTTTTCAACAATACCGCCTTCAATTCCTTTTTGCGGATTAGGTTTTTGATGTTTCTTGACCTGATTCACACCAGACACCAAGACTTTATCATTACCAACAAGCTGGCTTACCACCCCTTGCTTACCTTTATCTTTGCCAGTGAGAACCAGTACGTCATCACCTTTTTTGATCTTATTCATTTTGCGACCTTATCTACTTAAAGCACTTCTGGAGCAAGTGATACAATTTTCATGAACTTCTCAGTCCTTAACTCACGGGTTACCGGCCCGAAAATACGTGTTCCGATGGGTTGTAAACTGGCATTAAGAATAACTGCTGAGTTACCATCGAAACGAATAACAGAGCCATCTGATCGACGTACACCTTTGCGCGTCCTAACCACTAGAGCGTTATGCACCTCACCTTTTTTTACTTTTCCTCGTGGAATAGCATCTTTAATACTGACTTTAATGATGTCACCAATGTTTGCATAGCGACGATGAGAACCGCCCAACACCTTAATACACATCACTTCTTTTGCACCACTATTGTCAGCAACGCCTAGCCTTGATTGAGTTTGAATCATGATTAATCCTGACTGATATTTTCTATATTAGTTATTTGATCGTTGCAAAACTTCCACCAAAACCCACTTTTTATTTTTTGATAGTGGTCTACTGGAAGTTACAGTAACAAGGTCGCCTTCCTGACATTCATTATTAGCATCATGAGCCATTAATTTTGTCGAACGTTTTATATACTTATTATAAACAGGATGTTTTACAAGACGCTCAACGCTAATTGTAACCGTTTTGTCCATCTTGTTACTGACTACCCTACCGGTAGTTGTCCGTATATTTTCTGTATTTTCACTCATGAGTCTGAAGCCGTCATTTCTTTAAGAATGGTATGAATACGCGCAATTTCGCGGCGATTCTTTTTAATAGAATCAGTTTTAGCAAGCTGTCCTGTGCCTTTCTGCATTCTTAGATTAAATTGTTCACGCGCAATATCGGTCAACATTTGATTTAATTCTTGTGAATTTTTTTCACGTAGTTCACTTGCTTTCATTACATTACCGTCCGAGATGTAAAAGTTGTTTGGACAGGAAGCTTGGCTGCAGCCAATTTAAATGCTTCACGTGCGAGCTCTTCAGAAACCCCCTGAATTTCATAAAGCATGGTACCTGGTCTAATCTGGGCGACCCAATACTCGACACTACCCTTACCTTTACCCATTCTGACTTCTAAAGGTTTCTTAGTAATTGGCTTGTCAGGGAAAACACGAATCCAAAGTTTACCACCCCGTTTTACATGTCGAGTAATGGTTCTACGTGCCGCCTCAATTTGACGTGAGGTCAGCCGACCACGGGATGTTGATTTTAAACCATATTCGCCAAAGCTAACGCTTGAGCCCCGAACAGCAAAACCGGTATTCCGTCCTTTATGCTGCTTTCTGAATTTTGTTCTTTTTGGTTGAAGCATCGTCTTCTACTTACTTTTATTATTTTTTGAAACAGTTGATTTTTCTTGACTTTCATAGCCAAATACTTCGCCTTTGAAAATCCAAACCTTAATACCGATAATGCCATAAGTTGTTTCTGCTTCAGCAAAACCGTAATCAATATCTGCTCTTAATGTATGCAATGGTACACGTCCTTCGCGATACCATTCGCTACGTGCAATTTCAGCACCATTAAGACGACCACCTAAATTAATCTTAATTCCTTCAGCACCTAAACGCATGGTGTTCGTAACTGAACGTTTCATAGCACGACGATACATAATGCGTCGTTCTAATTGTTGCGCAATACCTTCTGCGACTAATTGTGCATCCAACTCAGGTTTTCTTATTTCTTCAACATTAATTTGAACAGGCACGCCCATCATTGAAGAAACTACCGTCCGTAACTTATCGATATCTTCACCTTTTTTTCCGATGACGATACCCGGACGAGCTGTATGAACAGTAATTTGAGCATTTCCTGAAGGTCGGTTGATCTGGATTCTACTGACTGAAGCATGCGCTAGTTTTTCCTTAAGAAAACTACGTACTTTCAAATCCTGACCCAACAACACAGGGTAGTCTTTTGAATTAGCATACCACCTTGAGGTCCAGTCTTTAACTATTCCTAATCGTATACCCGTTGGATGTACCTTTTGACCCATTACAATTTCCCCTACTCGAATTCTGTTACTTTAATGGTTATATGACACGAACGCTTTAAAATCCGGTTCGCTCTACCCTTAGCACGTGTTCGTAGGCGTTTTTGTGTTGAACCCTCATTTACGTACACTGTTGAAACTCTCAATTCATCAACATCAGCATCTTCATTATGTTCTGCATTAGCAATTGCTGACTCAAGAATTTTAAGCATTAGTTCAGCCGCTTTTTTGGGGCTAAATTTTAAAACATTTAATGCTTTATCGACAGGCAACCCTCTGATCTGATCACCAACCAAGCGCGCTTTTTGAGCGGACATGGGTGCATTATTTAATCTTGCTGATATTTCCATCTTTAAAAAACCTTATCTTGATTTCTTATCGGCCAAATGACCTCTAAAGGTGCGCGTAGGCGCAAACTCGCCCAACTTATGACCCACCATATTTTCTGTGACCAATACTGGCATATGTTGGCGTCCATTGTGAACTGCAATGGTCAACCCCAACATATCAGGTAAAATCATAGACCTACGCGACCATGTTTTAATGGGTTTTTTACTATTTGACTCAACTGCATCAGTTACTTTTTTAAGCAAATGATGATCAACAAATGGTCCTTTCTTTATAGAGCGTGACACACTAACCTCTCTTATTTCTTCTTACGGCGTCTGACAATCATATTATCAGTACGTTTGTTTTTACGGGTTTTAAACCCTTTTGTTTGTACACCCCATGGTGAAACCGGATGACGACCACCTGAAGTACGACCCTCACCACCACCATGTGGATGATCGACTGGGTTCATCGCTACACCACGAACGGTCGGCCTAACACCTCGCCTTCTTGATGCACCAGCGTTACCTAGCGATCTTAAATTATGTTCAGAATTAGATACTTCACCAAGCACACCTCTACATTCTGCCAACACCTTACGCATTTCTCCAGAACGCAATCTTAAAGTGACATGCGCACCTTCTTTCGCAACCAACTGAACTGATGTGCCTGCACTTCTTGCTATTTGCGCACCCTTTCCAGGCTTTAATTCAACACAATGAATCAACGAGCCTAACGGCATGTTTCGTAGCGGTAAACAGTTACCTGTTTTTATAGGAGCATGTGGTCCCGAGATGATCTCATCTCCGACCGCAATCCCTTTCGGCGCAATGACGTACTTCCGATCCCCATCATTATACAATACTAATGCAATATTCGCAGTTCTATTTGGATCATACTCCAAACGCTCTACCGTTGCAGGAATCTCATCTTTAATTCGTTTAAAGTCAATAACCCGGTAATGCTGCTTATGTCCGCCACCAATATGACGCGTAGTAATTCTTCCCTGGTTATTTCTACCGCCCGTTTTACTTTTTTTCTCCAACAAGGCCGCGTGAGGTTTACCTTTATGTAAGTCGTCATTTTTAATGCGAATTACAAACCGCGATCCTGGGGAGGTCGGTTTTGATTTTACAATTGCCATGTGTTCACCGTATCTATTGAGCTTATTCTTTATTTATCAGGCTGAAGCAAAATCAATATCATGGCCAGGCTTCAATTTTACATAAGCCTTTTTCCAGTCTGATCTTTTGCCAAATGTGCGTCCGAATCGCTTTGCCTTACCTTTAACATTAAGGACTTGAACAGAGTCAACCTCAACATCAAACATTAATTCTACTGATTTTTTAACATCATATTTTGTTGCACGCGTTTGCACTTTAAAAACAAATCGCTTGTCTTTTTCAGCAGCTATACTTGATTTCTCCGATACAATTGGCGCCAAAATCAAATTTGCTAACTCATGATTATTCATCCTAACCGCTCCTCTAACTGCTTTAACGCCTGCTCTGTCATAATCACCTTATCAGCACCAACCAAATAAGCAGGGTTCAGATAATTCGAAGTAGTTACAGATACATTAGGTATGTTTCTCGAAGCCAACTCGAGGTTTTCATTTATCTCATCAGTAACGATCAAAATTCTGCTGCTCTGTACATTGGTTAGTTTTGCAACCAACTCTTTAGTTTTCGGTGTTGACGGAACAATGTCGTTGCTCACAACCAAGCGATCCTGACGAAGCAGTTCTGAAAAAATAGACTTCACTGCTGTTTTAAACATTTTTTTGTTTAATTTTTGATTATGATTCCTAGGTTGTGCCGCAAACGTGACTCCACCTGATCGCCACAACGGACTCCGCGAAGTACCGGCCCTGGCACGACCATTACCTTTCTGACGCCACGGTTTAATACCGCCACCGCTCACAGCTGAACGATTTTTTTGCGCCTTAGTACCTGCTCTCGCACTCGCCAAGTATTTAGTCACCAATTGATGAATCAATGTTTCATTAAATGGTTGATCAAAAACAGCCTCTGATACAGCAATTGCTCCAACTGAATCTTGATCGCTAATTGCTTTAACTTCTAAAACCATAGCTTAACCTTTATTTTTTAATTTAATTGCAGGCGTTATGACAACATCACTGCCTTTTGGACCGGGAACAGCACCTTTAACCAAGATAAGCCCTCTTGCTTCATCAACTGAGTGAACCGTTAAATTCTGAACAGTTCTTTTAACAGCACCCATATGACCGGACATTTTCTTACCTTTAAAAACACGACCTGGCGTCTGACATTGGCCAATCGAACCGTTCGATCTATGTGAAATTGAGTTACCGTGTGTTGCATCCTGCATACCAAAGTTATGTCGCTTGACACCACCTTGAAAACCTTTACCGATACTGACACCACGCGCATCAATCAACTGACCTTTTTCAAACAAGGTCACAGGCAATTCAGCGCCTAATTTATAATTATCTGCCTCATTTGGTTCTACTCTAAATTCCCAAAGTCCACGCCCAGCTAAACTCTCAGCGATCGAATAATGACCAGCCATTGCTTTGTTAACTTTTGATGACTTTTTCTCACCCGCTGCTACCTGTAATGCAGTATAACCGTCACGCTCAGTTGTTTTAACCTGAGTAACACGATTATTCTCTACTTGCAACACAGTAACGGGCACCGAAGAACCATCCATTTCGAAGACTCTCGTCATACCACATTTACGTCCAATAAGACCCATTGACATTTGTCAATTCCTCTCTGCTTACTTTTTACTTAATTAAGTTGAATCTGAACATCAACACCAGCTGCCAGATCTAGTTTCATAAGAGCATCGACCGTTTTATCGGTAGGCTCTACAATATCGAGCATACGTTTGTATGTTCTTAATTCATATTGATCTCGTGCATCTTTGTTAACATGCGGCGAAATCAACACTGTGAATCGTTCCTTTTTCGTCGGTAATGGAATTGGTCCCTTAACCATCGCGCCAGTACGCTTTGCGGTTTCAGTTATCTCTCCTGCAGACTGATCAATTAACTTATGATCAAAAGCTTTTAACCGTATTCTGATTGTTTGGTTTGCCATCACACTCACTCTATAATTTTAGCTACTACGCCCGCACCCACTGTGCGACCACCTTCTCTTACTGCGAAACGCAAACCTTCTTCCATCGCAATCGGTGCAATCAACTTAACTGTTACCTGCACATTGTC
>Ga0123366_1178472_pt1 | contig 8863 bp, 10 predicted proteins | sample GoM_2015_C6C_202_FD_89944 | JGI IMG/M metagenome (GOLD analysis project Ga0123366, IMG submission 89944) | Marine microbial and viral communities from Louisiana Shelf, Gulf of Mexico - GoM_2015_C6C_202_18m (Metagenome Metatranscriptome) | ecosystem: Environmental > Aquatic > Marine > Hypoxic zone... | reverse complement strand
TTTATCTTTTTTGCATTTGATGAACGCTTAAGTCAATTTGAGGGCATGGTACTGTTTATTTGTTTGGTTTTTTACATCTTACTCTGCATTAAGTCACCCACAGGTGAGGAAACCAAAACTGAAGAAGTCTTAGATGGCGGTATGTGGAAACTGATCGGATTAATCGTAGGCGGTATCGTTCTTTTATCATTCGGGGCTGATTTATTCGTGGATGGGGCTATTTTTCTAGCCCGAGACTTAGGGATATCTGAAGTGGTCATTGGAATGAGCGTTGTGGCATTTGGTACATCTCTGCCTGAATTAGCGACGTCAGCAATGGCGGCTTTTAGAAGAGAAAGCGCCATTTCAGTGGGTAATATTGTTGGGTCAAATATTTTCAATATTTTATCCGTTCTTGGTATTGCTTCGTTGATTCATCCATTAGAATCACCAAAAGAAATTATGGGCAAGGAAGTTATATTCATGATTGCATATGGTATCGCTATGTTTGTCATATCAAAAATGCCTCAGCCTATCACTCGACTCACATCCGGCATATTGCTTGCAGGATATATATTTTTTATTTATCTACTGTTTTAACTTTAATAAATGCAATTAGATTAATCCCATGATTCGCCTTGATAACGTTTCCTATACCTACGAAAAAGGGGGCGGTGTGTCAAATGTGAACCTGTCTTTGGGAGATGATGAATACGCTTTTTTAATTGGTCCCACAGGTTCAGGTAAAACCACACTGCTTCGTTTGATTTATTTGGACTTATTTCCACAAGTGGGCAGGGTGGAAATAGATAAATACAAATCGGACAAAATCAAACGAAGAAAGATTCCATACTTGCGCAGGAAAATTGGTATGGTTTTTCAAGATTATCATTTATTGGATGATCGAAATTTGTTTGACAATATTGCCCTGCCTCTCCATGTAATAGGCGTTGAAAAAGATGAAATTGTAGAACGCGTAAATGATTCTATTGAAGAAGTAGGTTTGGAAGGTAAAGAAAATCACTTTCCCATGGAATTGTCGGGTGGAGAACAGCAACGAGCCTGTGTCGCACGAGCATTGGTTAAAGATCCGGATATTATTCTTGCGGATGAACCTACAGGCAATTTAGATCCTGTAACATCTTTCGAACTCATTAAATTATTAGAAGAAGTCAACCGAGAGGGAGCGGCGATTCTAATGGCATCCCATAATTATAACTTGATTAAGGGAAGAGGGCATCGGATTATTGAAATCCAAAATGGAACAGTGAGGCAATCCTGATGGATAAAATGATGTTTCTATTTTCTGAGGGATTAAAAAATCTGTGGCGACATAAGCTTACTGCATTTTCAGCAATTTTTTCAACATTTCTAACCCTCTCAGTTACGGGCTCACTGATCATTGCCACTGAGAATACAAATAAGGTTATTGAATACTTGCGGGATAAGTACAAAATTGAAGTGTTTTTTAAGCAGAATATATCCGATAACCGTGTAGTAGCGTTGGCTAAAGAGTTCAATTCTATTAGAGGAATCCGATCCACCACAGTCATTACCAAATCCGATGCAGAAAAAATATTTAAATCCCAATTTGGCGAAAATATTTTGGATATGGTTGGATACAATCCATTGCCGGCCAGTTGCGTGTTAAATATTGTAAAAAATCAACCGGATGCTGTCAAAATTCGCCCCATTATTGACCGTCTTCGAACTTATCCTGAAGTAGATGAGGTGAATTATCAGGGACGTCTCATAAACCGAATCGAATCATATTATCAAAAATTTGTAAAAGGGATGACGGGTCTATTAATTTTCGTCCTGCTCATATCCGTTTTAATAATTTCCAACACGGTTCGATTAACCATTTTTGCCAAGGAGGAATTAATTAAGGCATTGCAACTCATTGGAGCGACTCGGTCTTTTGTGAAGGCGCCTTTCGTTATTGAGGGTGTATTCCACGGTTTAATTGGGGCATTACTCGCTTCAATTTTACTCATTGGCGGATTGTCTTTAGGTGAAGATATTTTACAGTCCGTCACTGGTTTGAAATTGCAGTACGATACATTGTTTCTAATTTCAGTATTGTGCGGTACAGGTATCTTAATAAGTTTGGTAGGCAGTAGCCGAGCCATTTCCAAATATTTAAAATAATAATTCATCGATTCCTTCCTTGACTGATGAATTGTAAACCGTCTAATTTTTCCGACTATGTCTGAACCTAAAAATCATAATTTGACTGATAGAGAAGCAGTAATTCTAACGGCTGTGATAGAAAGGTATATTGATAAGGGTATGCCCGTATCATCTGGTTTTATCAAAGATAACTATCAACTGAATATATCACCGGCCACCATCCGGAATGAGATGGCCTCTCTTGAGGAAAGAGGATTCCTAACTCATTTACATACTTCCGGTGGACGTGTGCCAACGGATGTGGGATACCGTTTTTATGTGAGTCGACTTAATTCTGTACACACGATGGATATCCCTGTGGGCCAGGATATTAGGAAAGAGTTATTGACCATTTCAAACAATGTAGACGAACTGCTAGGGGCAACAGCAGAAATGCTGGCTAAAATAAGCAGTATGTTTGGTGTGGTGACCATTTCTGGATACCAGCAGAGCACGTTGACCGATATTGAGTTGGTGCCCATACAGGGGGATCGGATTATGTTTGTTTTGGCATTGGATACTGGTTTAGTCAAATCTATTGTATTAAATCTCGATATTCACATAAACAGTAAGCGAATTCAAAATATCACTCAATTATTGAAAGATCGATTGATTGGATTAACATTAAAAGAAATCCAATCCACGATGAATCACCGGCTAAACGATGCAGAAATGTATGACCATGAATTGGTTCAAATCCTGATCAACGAGCGGTATTCGTATTTTACTATCGATAGCAATAATAGAATTTATACTTCATCAACCAATATGTTACTTTATCAGCCTGAATTTCAGGATTTAACATCCTATCAACGGGTTTTGCCTGTATTGGAAAAACCATTTTTGAATCATCATTTTAAAGAAAATTTTCATTTGAACTCGAACAATACATTAATTGGTGCAGAGAATGGCGATATTCGTTTAGAAGATTGTGCCATCATCACAACCCAATTTGATAGTGGTATGATGCAGGGGAGAATTGGTGTAATCGGTCCAAAGCGAGTGCCCTATTTTTCACTTAAAGGCCTATTGGAAAAATTTACGGAGATTGTACAAAGTGCCATCTAAACAAAAAAAAACAAGTAAGAGTGCGCCAAAGAAGAAAGCACCTAAAATATCGCCTACAGCGAAACTGAAAGAAGAAATAAAATCGCTTAAATCGGAGGTAGAAAAACATTCCGACAGATTTTTGCGTTTAAAAGCAGAATTCGATAATTACCGACGCCGTAAGCAGGAGGAAACATCGAATCTTCTGAAATATGATGGTGAAGCGGTTATTAAACAATTTTTATCTGTATTGGATGATTTAGGTCGTTTGGAATCTGCATCTGCAGAGAATGGAGAGTCCAACAAAGAGACGCTTCATGAAGGTATTGAATTAATTGTAAATAAAATCAATAAACAATTTGATGAAATGGAAGTAAAGCCTTTTACTAAGCCCGGGGATACTGTTGATCCTGAACTTCACGATGCCCTGATGATGCGCAGTGAAGAAGGGAAGGCCGAAAATGAAATATTAGAGGTATTCGAAATGGGGTATCGTTATAAGGATCGTGTCATCCGTCATGCGAAAGTGGTGGTAAATCAAACACCGTCATGAGAGACTTATACGACATTCTTGGCGTCGACAAAGGCGCATCGGACAACGATATAAAAAAATCCTATCGTAAAATAGCCATGAAATATCATCCAGATAAAAATCCTGGAGATGCAGAGGCAGAGCGACAATTTAAAGAGGCAGCTGAAGCATACTCGGTTCTCTCTGATGGTCAGAAAAGACGACAATACGATCAATTTGGCCATGCAGGCGTGGGTATGGGAGATAGCCCTGGTGGAGGTGGATTTCATGGGGGAATGTCCATGGAAGATATTTTCAGCAGTTTCGGCGATATATTTGGAGGAGACTTTGACCCATTTGGTGGCATTTTTGGAGGTGGTGGCCGTCGGCGCCGTGTTAAAAAAGCCAGAGATTTGAAGGTGAATCTTGCATTGGACTACACAGATATTGTTAAAGGGACTGATAAGACGATAAAAATCAAAAGGCACGAATCCTGCGATACATGTAAAGGAAGCGGTGCTCAGGTGGGTACAATGCCCACATCATGTCGACAGTGCAGTGGCTCAGGCCAAATTAGACAAATGTCCCAATCATTTTTTGGTCAATCGGTAACTGTAAGAGAATGTCCGGTGTGTAATGGATCAGGAGAAATGATTGAAAACCCTTGCCGTGCTTGTGGTGGTAATGGGATTCAACGGAAAACAGTCGAAATTAAAATCAAGGTTCCGATGGGTGTTGCAGAAGGGAATTACATGACATTAAATGGCCAAGGCAATAAAGGTCCTAAAGGGTATGAGTCCGGCGATTTAATTATATTCTTTGAGGAGAAGCCTCATCCTGTTTTCACTCGAAATGGGGAAGATGTCATCACGGAAGCTAAAATTCAGATTTATCAAGCTGCCTTGGGGATTTCTTTAGAAGTCCCAACCTTAGAAGGGAAAGCGAAACTCAAAATCCCTGCAGGTATTCAATCGGGACAAATTTTACGAATGCGCGGAAAAGGATTCCCAAAAGTCCGCGGCTCATCTCGGGGTGATCAATTGGTGCGAATACAAGTGGTGACACCTAAATCCTTATCGACACAGCAAAAGAAATTGCTTGAAGAAATGGCCAATATCAATGGTCAGGCTGATCCATCATTTACGCGAGTTGATTTGGATTGAATCCATTTACGCAACAGGAAAAAATGATTATTAATTTTCTGTTGGGTATCATTACAGTTGGATTATTGATAAAAGGGTACCGTTTGTGGTTTGCTGTCCCAGTACCATCCATTGAAGAAGATATTTTGGCATTCAAAGCAGTAGCGCAACAAGTTCAAGATGAACAAGCTAAAAAATCAAATGAAAAGAAGAAGAATCCAATTGTAAAAAGTGTTAATATTAATACTTCGAATAAAGCGGATTTGATGACAATACCCGGCATTGGGCCTGTTACTGCTGAACGTATTATGATACACCGGCAAGACTTTGGATTATTTCAGTCCGTCGAAGCATTATTAGAGGTGAGGGGAATAGGCCCAAAAACATTTGAGAAAATTAAACCGTTTATTAAGACAGAGGATTGACATAGATGTCTGAAAAGAATCAATCAGAATTAACAAAAAAACGGAAACTGCATTCCGATCTACTTGAGTTGGCAATCGTATTTGCCTTTTTATTCTTAATCATCAGTATTTATGTGCCAAGAGCCATTTGGGATGAAGAAGAAAAATATGCAAATCAGAGTCAATTCCACATGGAAAATATGTTTGATGTGCAATCGTTTTATAAATCCATAATGGGTGAATACAATCCGGATGGACTGTGGGCAACTAAAGTAGTGAACTCTGTGCGAGATTCACTTACAGGGGATTCCACATATCTGGGAGAACAATCCATCACCCTTGATAATAAAACCTTTACTGTTAATGTACCCAAAGGATACGACATTGAGTTTGATACAACCTTTGGTTTCCCAATGACACGTCGAGATACTGTATTGGATACGACAGCCACTATTGTAATGTTCTCCGAAGATCTTTCACGGAATGATACATCCTATGTGCAAAAGAAAAGGCTTGCCCAATTTATGGCGGACAGCAATTTTGTTTCATTGTTGGAAGAAGTAGAAACTGAACGGGTAGAAGTGGTGAATTACTACGATTCCTATATGCCCGATTCATTAATGTATTTCTGTCCAGTCGTCGAAAAACCGTACCTTATTTCGGTTAAAGATGAAGGGAATGCAGTGCGAGTAGATAGTCCTATTGAAGAAACTGTTGTGCGCAAACGGTATGTGATTTTTGCATTTAAAGCGGATAATCATGGTTTTATAAACGATGGCACAAAAAGTTGGGATAGGTAACAATCTGTAAGTGATCCATCTCGCAATATCGGATAGCCATCTTTTTTGTGCACAATGGACTGAGAAAGATGGGAAACCGTTACTTTCTTCTATATCCTATAAATCACTCCCAAGGCCCTTAAGTCTTTTGAATTCAGTTGAGAGTGAAATTGTTTCTGTTCTCAACGCCGGTTTCCATTTAATTCGAGAAGATATTCCGTTTGAAGGTGAAAAAGTCTTTGTGACTATTCCCGATGCATTCACCCAATCTGTATTCGTCCCTTTTGAACAAGATATGACAGAAAATGACGGATGGTCTTTCGCCAAATGGACGCTGAATCAGCGTTGGTCATCAGACAAAAATCATGAATATTTTGGCCGATCTTTTGGTGAGAATAATCGACATGTATATGCTGTACGTGTATCATCCACCTTCACTGAACCCATTAAAATGGCTATTCAAGAATTGGGTGGAGAAGCCTATTGGATGGGGACAGAATCCAGCACCTTTTTTGGGCTAAACCCTGAAAAAGGTTGTACCGTATTTCAAATCGAAAAAACTGGATATAATTATCATCAATATTCTCAATCTGAATTTCAAAATGGCACGGCCAGGTTTCTCAAAGGGGAATGGGTGCTCCATGCCGCTAATGGGAGCAGTGATCCTAAAGAAGCATTTAAAGGCCAACTTTTAGCAGCCGGGAAATTATCTGATCAGCGAAAAGCCCACTTTAAAGGACGCCGAATCAAGCAAATGGTGTCTTTGACAGGCATCAATATAGAAGGCGATATTATTCCCAAATCTATAACTGAAGAAGATCTTTACTGTTTTACTGCAGTTGCTACCGGAACTGTCAAAGGGGTGGCGTTAAACTTTTTTGATCAACCGGGTTTTCAACCATTTGCTTATCAACCACCTGGGCCAAAAGTTGAACCTAAATCAAAAGAAGAAAAAAAGATAAAAAAGAAAAAAGAACCTAAAATTATCGTTAGGAAGAGTTCGGGAAATGGACTGAAAACTATACTCTACATATTCTTTCTTGTTACCATTGGGATCATGCTTATTTATGATCAAAAACCAGAATTATTTGCAGATATTATCCCCAAACGCAAATGGGTAGAATCCGAAACACCCAAAGCGGAAATTAAATCGACTAAGCCAACGCCAGTTGTGAAAACTGAGCCAATAAAAGTATTACCGAAATATCTGGTCAAATCCCAAAGTTTAATTGCAACCGCGCTTGAAACTCTGAGTTTAACGGATCAACATCAAATATTATTGTTATCCATTAGTGACGGACGAATGGATTTAGAATTGCTCGGTGATAAAACCATGGATGCGTCAATTGATTCAATTGGTGATGTGCTAAACTATTCACTACGGCAAGTGGCAGGTGATGAGCGATTTGAGCATGGATATCTCGTGCAATACGTTCCCGTCACATCTTTCAGCCCTGACATGGCACAATCGCTTGAAGATTTTGAAGCCCATGTTGGAAATATTCAGCAATCATTTTTCAAAGCATTAGATTCTATTGAGAAGGATGGTCGTTCAATTACGCCCGTAATAGTTAGGCTCAATGGGGATAATTATATTCAAACGCTTTTGAACCATTTGGTATCCAATGGGCAAAATATTGCATTAGAAAAATTTGTATATAAGGGTGGCGCAGATTCAGTGCAGCCATCTGCTGTTTATTATATATCCATTTATGGTAAAACCCAACTAGAACCACAAGGGTAAAACATGCAAATTCAGGCAGGCCAATATAAAGGCCGCCGTGTAAAAACGGTTAGAAATGCACCGTATCGACCCACCACATCCTTGGTACGAAAAAGTTTGTTTGATATTTTGAGGGACATTTCTAGGAAATCGGTATTAGACTTATTTGCAGGGTCAGGTATCGTTGGTTTTGAAGCAGCCAGCAGAGGAGCAAAATCCGTAACATTTGTAGAATCCAGTATGAGAGTGAATGCGTTACTGAAAATGAATGGCGCACTGTTTAAGAAAACACCATTCCATTATTATCGACAGGATGCGATCAAATTTTTAGATTCATGTAATCCATATGACATTATTTTTGCCGATCCGCCATATCGATATCATGATACGGATCAATTCGTTTCATTGGCCTTGTCCCGATTAAATTCCGATGGCATTTTAATCCTTGAATCTTCACCAAGAGAATTCCCAATTTCTCCCTTCAGAGTAAAGGATTATGGTGAAACACAACTATCCTTTTGGAAAAACGAAGAATGAGAATCGTAATATATCCAGGCACTTTTGATCCCATACACAATGGGCATTTAGATATCGCGGAACGGGCTGCGACTCTATTTGATAAACTCATATTTGCTGTAGCAGCGAATGCGGAGAAAAATCCATTATTTAGTCCGAAAGAGCGGATTGAAATGATTATGAAATCAACGGAACATGTTCCGAATGTCGAAGCATTTTCTACGGATGGCTTGATTGCCGATTTTGCCCGAAAACATCGAGCCGCGGCCCTAATCCGAGGATTGCGTCATGTTTCCGATTTTGAGTTTGAATTCCAAATGGCCACAATGAATCATCATCTAAATTCAGATGTATCAACTTTATTAATGGTTACATCTGAAAAATTCATTCATTTAAATTCAAGTGTGGTTAAAGATGTGGCCCGCTTAAAAGGCGACATTTCGAAATTTGTTCCTAATAACGTAATGGATCAACTAAAAGTAAAGTATAATTTGTCCTAAAATATTTTAATTACTGTTACTTTTGCGAAAGCAAATCTTCTCCATTTTTATTAAATTTCCTGTCAATTTTTCATAGAAAATTAGCCAAAT
>Ga0123366_1056324_pt1 | contig 8975 bp, 3 predicted proteins | sample GoM_2015_C6C_202_FD_89944 | JGI IMG/M metagenome (GOLD analysis project Ga0123366, IMG submission 89944) | Marine microbial and viral communities from Louisiana Shelf, Gulf of Mexico - GoM_2015_C6C_202_18m (Metagenome Metatranscriptome) | ecosystem: Environmental > Aquatic > Marine > Hypoxic zone ... | reverse complement strand
GGACAACTTAATCAAATTTATTTCTTGGGAGTTAACACTTGATATTGAGAACATCAATTATGTAGAACAGAAAAGAAGCACACTGCAAATTCATTAATTTTTGTTGCCATTTAATCATGCTATTTCAGTAAGTTATTTTGCTGCCATTTAATTTTACAGATTTGATAGTTGAAACTTGAAAGAATTCCAAATCTTCCTGAAAAAATTCTTGAAATTCTCAAAAATATAGTATTTGCCTTAAAATAGACATTTTCGATTGTTTCAATTTACAAAGAAGCTCTAGATAGGCCTCACATAATTCTAATGTTCATTTCACTTTTTCTGCTATAGATATGAGTGCAAAATTAAAGGCAGACAAAATTTAATGAATTCCCAGTATATGTAGAACAAAGAAGTGAAGAATTGATACTAGCAATCTTACAATGATTGAACATGCCTGTCTTCAGAGAATGATTCTAACAATCTACTTAAAAGTATAGTTGACCAAACACAAGTTAGCATTTCAAATAAATGTTGTTCATTTTTTTGTCGAGTTTTTCTTTTTTACTTGATTAGTATTTCTACTTTCCAATTTACACAACAAAATTTCAACATCCCTAGCGTTCCCTAACAACTTTTGTGCCCAATCTATTCCTATATATACATGTAACATATACATAAATATGTACGATATACATACCAAACTTTGAGCACTCTGTGTTGCAATCTCATTTTTTTGCTTGTATCCAAGAATGTTTTAATTTCGTATCAATGTCATGTTATAAAAACAATTTCTGTAAGTATTTCAAAGAGATGGCTCAAATACATCCCGTAGTTTCCTATCTTACACCCGTTATAAATTATAGATATGTGTAGTGGTTTCTTCATATGTTATAGCATGGGGCTGCAATATGAGAGTTAAACTGTAGGATTAGATATGAATCTGACAGAAATATTGGAGCTATCTTTTGCAACCATTCACTCTTAGTAGTTACATAATAATATATGAACAAACTCTCATGTATTTGAGTGAAAATTGTCAAAGTACAAGCTAAATCGGTGGCAACACCAGTAAGTGCTCAAAGATTAATACATACTTGTATCATTTCATTCTCCAAGGATTATTCATGACTATTTGTATTCTTTTCCATTCACAAATATACAGTTGTAACTCCAAAAGTGGTGCAATGTTTTTTGCGAGAAAATCCTGATATATAATCCGCTTCACTGCCTTTAGAGACTTTTTTAGAGCATCGCAAAATGCAGCATATTGAAGGTTAGACCACAGCGGTGTTTCAACTGTATATTTCATGAAGGAAAAAAATCAGAAAACAGTAGCACTTATAGATACAATCTTCACCTATTACTGTGAATCCATTAATCTTTGCAGCCATCTAATTTTGCTGGTTTGGCACATGTGTAATTTTGCAGACTTTCAATTTTGCCAATTTAGTAGCTGGATGCTACTAATATTTTCATTCTTCAACACAACATAATGGCCTTAGAAATAAAGATATTTTCGAGATTTAAACAGGCCCATGAAGATTAATTCAATGGGTCATTCACATTTTGACAAGATTGCAAATTCCATGAAATTATTGGCTCACAAAGATTAATCCATTCACAGCATGCAGACCAGCTGGAAAAAAACTGTAAATCTTTCAAAATAAAACATGATTTAGTACCTACAGGGTTCACAAAGTTCATGTCCAAGTGACCAAACTGCAAGAAATTCTCTTTAACACTCCTCAATGAAATCATAGTCATTCTCAAGTAATGTAGTTTTATACTGTAAAACCACAGAATTTTGCAAGCCACTGAATTTTGCAAGTAGGGGAATCAAAAAGTTGCTTTGAATTTTCCATGTATTAATTATATATAACAGGAAATGATGGTCATTTGCAAATATTAAACGGCAGCAAAATTAAGAGCAAAACAAAATGGCTGCGAAATTAAATGGTTTTACAGTATATTCACGATTATCATGAAACAATGGAATGCATTTGTTTAGATACTCCTAATTCGGACTACGTGCACAATCTAATAGTATACTTTGTATGGCAGATGATTTGTTTCATATATAATCTTCAAATACTGTAAACCCCTTTAAATTTCGTATCTAGAATACAATTGCATATTTAGAATATTAGCATTTTCTTGTCAAATTATTTTTTTGTTATTTTCTATAAAACTTAAGCTCAAGCTTTGCTTTCATTTAATTTTCTCTGTTTGCAAAATCCAAGGGATTTACAGTATTCGAGCAACAACAGCATTGCTTATTTGAACAGTGGTATACTGGAAGTAAATGCCTACTTAAGAGCCCATGTTCAGTAAGAACCCATCCTCACTTTTGTGGGAATTTCACACAAAAACCTATATCATTTTTAGTTTGTGTAATTGCCCACATTCATTTGTAATATATAAGAGCCCATGGGCTCTTGAGTGGATGTTTACGGTAGTTTGCACAAAATGAGGTTCTGTACTCTTGGAAACAAAAATGGTGTTTTGTGACATCTAATGTAAAAAGCTTATTGAAAAATAAAATGTATTTCATCAATAGATCTTCCATCTTTTGTATTGCACTGGCCAAAACTCTATTGAATATTATCTGGTCATGACAGCTTTTTACATCTAGTCTAACACGTTGTACAGTATACATGACAGTTGTTCCTTAGGAAACCCACCATTTTTCCGTAAATGATGCATCTTCCTTAATAGTACAGTTTTCGTACTGTATAATTCCTTACGTCGCGCAAAAAAATGGATTTTTTCCAATTTTGTGCGCGTCATTTCGGAAATGACGCATCATTGCAGAAATGGTGGGTGGATTTTCCACCGGAACATCTGTAGATAAAATCATTTGTGCATCATTACCTTTGTCCAAGTACAACAACAATAAATAATCTAACAAACATTTCACGCAGGGATTCTAATAATTATGGTACAGAAATCCTTTCAGCTACACTAAATTCTAAGCATCATAGACAAATATTGTTATTATAAAGCAATTGAAATATACCAGGAAAGCATATATGATGCCAAACAATATATGACAAACAATTATGTCCTAACATTATTCAATCATATGTATATATTTTGGTATCTAAATATTATTGGCTGAGGCTTTCTATTACTGATTACTGTCACGATGAAAGTGTTCTGTTATTAACACATAATATAATCCTTTTGTTTTAATTACACCACCACATAAACATGGACAAATTATGTACAATTTGTTCAATGGGTTATTCATATTCTACATACACAAAGGATACTTAATAATAAGAGACTCCTATACAATTTTATTTTTTTCCAAATTACAGGTGCTAACATTCATGTCGATAAAGATATAGTATTTTTTTAAAAGAAATGTATACTGTAAACCCCTTAAATTTTGCAGTCAATAAAATTCGCAATTCTTTTTAAGACTCGACACTAAATGTGTCAAATTTCAGAGATTTTGTCGTCATTAAACCAAATCCAATCTTACACATTCACAGAAATTGCAAATCAACAACTACAAAATTTAAGGGATTTCCAGCATTTCCACCATTGATAACAGGTTTCCATTTCACTACTGTGCGCAGAACGCTCTCCACTCATTTAATTCAAGACCACAGATTTCCCTCTCATCCAAGGATTTCACATCTCTACTACCATCCAAATTCACATTTGTAGCTTACAGAAGAAAACTCTGTGGTGAATCTCCCAGCCTAAGGAAGTGAATAGTTTTTTTGTCTCTACTATATATATAGAAGTACCTGTGTCCTGTTACATTCCATACCCAGGCATGGTGCCAGGCATCTGGCCGGGATAGGCGCCTGCACCTGGGGGATACATGCCAGGTGCTGCTCCGTATGGGGCCTGGGGCTGCTGGGGCATGGCGGGTGGGGCCATGCCGGGGCCGGCTGTGATCATGAGTGTGGGTTGTTCTAGGGCGACGGGGGCACCTTGTTTGGACTCCTCCTCTTCCGATCGCATCTGGTCCGACTGTTCCAACTTGTCGACCTTTGACGTATACTCTCTCATCACCTGGATCATGTATGGCATGGCGAAGTTCATGATGTTATGTCTCCAGGATAACTCTAGCATCACATCGGGTCTCAAGAGATCGTAGCACTGGAACAGTGACGCGGCGAAACACTCGTGATTCTGTTCTTCCAAGAACCATGAAATGAGGTCTTCGGCAATCTCCACCTGCCTTGACTCTGCGGCGTACTGCATGCAATCCTTGAAGAGGCGATCTTTTTTGCATAGCTCCACCGACTGCTTCCACCTGTTGTTGCCTTTGTAGAGGTATGCTGCAATTCGTCGGAATTCGATCAATTCGTCCTTCTCCAGGCGTTGGGCCAGTGAAATGTTATCAAAGTTGTCGAAAGCATCGATGGATGCCCGCAGTCCTTGGAAGTCTTCCTCTTCTATCAAGAGATTGTTGAGGGCCTCGTTGATTGCCTTGTTGTTATGATTCTGCACAGCACGAAGATAGGGCTTCACTAGAGGGATTTGATTGGACTTCTGGAAGAAGCTCACTGCGCGTGTATGGTCCATCCTGGGTGTCAGTACCAAAAGCAGATCATTGAGTAACAATGGTTTGTAGTCCAAGTAGAACTGTAAAGCTTTGTAGTAGAGCTCGATATTTGCAACCTTTGTTACAATATCCTTGAACTGGTTCTCCTTCCAAGATTCTGTAGGGTGGTTCATCATGGTGATGATAGCGTTGTCGTATTCTTCATATTTGTCGTACAAGAACACAAGTTCTGGCCACAGATGAGCCTGTTCAGCAGCGCGAAGGACTTTGGGGATGTTGACACGAGACCAGAACAGTTCCAAATGCTCTCTCATCTTCTGGGGCTTGAACTTGGAGTATAAGATGGCCAATTCTGTGAACATTCCCATATGAGCTCTCTCCAAGCCAAGAGCAGCCTCGAGCAGGGTAATAAGTTCTTCAAAGAATCCACGGTCCTGGTAATAGTTGATGAGCTCTTCAAGTTCATCAGCGTGAACAACAATGTGCAGACCGCACATCTGAGCCAAGCGGAATTCTTCATTGTCAACACAGGCGAAGCAGACTTCTTTCCATGTGCGTGTACTGTTGGCTTTCCTGGCGCTGTCCACAGCTCCTTGGTATTCTCCCAAGTGCACAAGTGTAATTGCAAGACGGGCAAAGTTTGAAACGTTGTTGTACAGCAACTTGGCGGGTTCATACATCTTCTCGTCAAAGCATCTATCAGCCACTTGTGTGATGTTGGCATGGTTAGGTCCGGAGATGAATTCTTCAAGATCAGCCAAACGGTTTGTCTTAGCATAGGCAAAGATGAGCTCGGTCTCAATGAAGGTCTCTCTTGCCTTCTTCCTGGCCATCTGCAAGTATTTCACAAGGTCTTCCCAGTTGTTAGCATTGCTAGCAACGTCAACCACTTCCATGTATTGAGAAGGATCATCAGCCTTAATGTATGAATCAATAGCTTCTTTGACAAGGCCCTTGTCGAGTTGGGCTTTGGCAAGTTGACTCCAAACAGCTGGCTCATTGCATTTCTCGGCAAACTCGTATGCACGGTCCAAGTTGTCAATGTTTTCAATCAAGACCTGGATGGCGGAAGCATTAACCTCGAACTTTCTGAAAATGGCAAAGGCTTCTTCATAGAGTTCCGATCCAATGGCAATGTTTGCAATATCAGGGGCATCATAGTTATCGAGCCTGTTGATGTATTCCATAACCCTTGTGCGGTCAGCCTTGATTGCAGTAAGGATGAGCAGATTCTGAAGATTCCTATGGTCGCTGAAGACTGAACTCTCCAACACAATCTTCTCCAAGAGCTCAATCAGTTCATTTGGCAAATCAGCAGTCATGAATGCTTTCACGGTAACGGAGATGTCCTCAGGATCTTGAGTCTCGCTAAGAGCAGTCTGCACCACCTGGTCAATAAGGGGTCTGCGGAATTCATTATCTTCTTTCAGTACATGAGCCCAAAGGTCTGGGTCACGCCTCTTGACAAGGTAGCGGGCTTCTGACTTGAACAAGCTGTTCTCATTGCATACATGGATCAGTTCATGATCGCACTGGCCTCGTTCATAAGCAACACATGCAAGATGAGGGTCTCTCTTCTCACAGTATTTACCAACAACAGCGCTGTCATAATATTGATTCTCGCGAAGGAATCTTTCTGGGTTGTTGTTGCTATCAATGTAGATTTTGGCAAGAGCATTGTGGGTAGCTGGCTCAACACATCCCTCATGGATACGGGTTTCCAACCAAGGAAGTAGCAGCTTCAGTCTGTTCCTCTTCTCTACTTCTTCGACGAGTTCATCAGTTGAGAACTGGCCACGTACTACAAGGATCAGCTGTTTGATGGCATCTTCTCCGCAATCCACATCCAAGAGTCCACCCACTACCACGGGGAGGCGAGAAGGATTGACTTTCTGCACATAGATTTCAATGTACTTCTGTAGGTTGTTTCTGTAAAGGTAGAGGACGAGATCGTGCACGTAATCAAAGCGATCGCAAACAATGATGAGTGGCAGCTGATCAGTTAATTTGGCTTCTTTCAAGAAGTTCTTCACTCTCTCTGGATCGTAGCAGTTGCTTTCACGGCAGATTCTTTCAACCTCTTTGATTTGTCCTGTTTTGCATGCAGACTGGATGTACTTGAAGTGAACGTCGGAATCTTGGCTGAAGTTGACAATGCTGCCCAAGAAGTAAAAGAGACCTTCGAAACTCTTGAATGATTCGAATATTTCAATCAGAGAAGTTGCACTCAGTTGCTCATGATACTTTGTAGCGATTTGCACACAAACTTGCAGATTCTGGCGGATGTTGGAGGACAACATGGCCTTGATACATTCCAAGGAGTCTTCTACGGACAGGCTGCCAAAGTAGTTAACCAGCCACTCAGGGTTGAGAAGATGTGTGTGAACAACGGCTCTTTTAATGTCGTACAAGTCAGTATAATGCTCCAATGCCCTCTGAAGAAGACCGGCTTTTTCGCAAAGCTGAGCGACATGAGCTTTGTCGTAATGAGTGAACATTTGGTTTCCAAGAATAGCGTCAGCGACCTGTGGTGCATGCATAAGGTTCATCTCCAACAAGCGTGTCTGCAATGGCCCTTCAGCTGGACGATTATTCTTCAAAGCATCGAGAAGGAATGATGTGCATTGCTGGATCATGTTGGACTCCATGAAAACGTCAACAATTTGGTTGATATCTGCAAGTGGTTCATCATCCTGTACCAACATCTGGGCAAACTGGGTGCCTTGTTCTGGGTTGATTCTCATGATGTTTCTCAAGAGGAAGATGTAGTCTGGTGTGTATCCAACCTTCTTGGCATACAATACAATCTTCTGGAACTGACCGGTCTCAGCGAAACACTGGATCACCTTGTTTGGCACATTTGCCCTTAGATACACAGAGAGAGCTAAAGTGGGGTCAGCTGCTTTCACAAGGTCTCCTAATTCTTCGCTACATTCAAGCTTGTCTTCTTTCAGCCATTTCTCCAACAGCTGCTTCCTTCCTTGTTGCAGGACTGGACGACACAACTCCAAGGATTCATATTTGTTCAACTGGCCTTGATCCAGAAGAATTCCAAAGTATTGTAGAAGTGGTGAGGTTTGGCCAGGCTGGGCAGGAACTTGTTGAAAGCGTTGGATGGTTTGTGGTGTACGCAAGATACCCTTTGGTGCACTGGCAGCCACTTTGGCAGCCTCGGAATACTGCTTTTCTTGGAAGAGTGTGTTGAACTTTCGCACAAAGAGATCTTCTGCACCTGGCAAGTTATTTCTGGAAGCCATGCGCAGAGCCAAATCAGGATTCTGCAGGGTGTTGGTAATATACTGAATGATATTTTCTTCTTCCACTCCTACGGATAAGACCTGTCCTTTTCTGTTTACGCCAATGATACCAGAAGTGGTTTCATGTGGGGCGGTGACAAAGATGGTATCTCCACTGATTCTATTCATGTAGATGCATGTGCCGGTTTCAATATCGTAAAGGTGAATGTAACCGTATTTGGTAATCAAATAAATGCAATCGTATTTTGGTCCAACCTGCATTGCAACCGGGAAATCATTCTGCGCATCTGGTGGGAAAAACACATCCACGGCTTTCTTTGCAAACGGTTGGTTTCCGCTTGGTGGGGTTCCTACTTCGATGAAGTGAAGCTTTCCTCCTTGGGCTCCTCTGACAGCGAAACAGAACAATGTTGACTCTGCAGTGTTACCAGGCATCTTAAACTGGGCAAACGCGGCTGCATGTCCTTCAATAGGCTGGCTAACTTTACGATCAACAGAATACAGCTGCATTGCACCAACCACACGATTTTGTTGTTCATTGCTTGGCGTTTGGGCTGAAATTCCAATAAGAAGAAGCCACTTCTGTGCGGCATCACACCGGTAGTTGATGATTTGACAGCCAGCGAGACTTGAGTGACGATCAAACATCTTCTGGGGTTGGCTCTCACCTTCCATGCTCCAGTGGTACACGGCATTATCGGTGGCAAGGGCTATCGTGTTGATACTGATCCATTTCCAGTACTGCACCTCTTCAGTCATGTTGTGGGTCTTCATCTTGCTCTTCATTTCAATGTTGAAGATCTGAAGGGTCTTGCCGGCTTTCAGAGCGATTACCTTACTGGTGGGGTTCATAATCGCAGAATCTGCAGAGATTGGTCTACGGATGGGGTTGGCCGTGTCGGCCATGTCGATGATGACAACTTGGGCCGTATCCCCGACACGCTCACGCACACAGATATATTTGTCGGACTCCATGGTAAGGGTGGAGAAGCCGATATTCGCCGCATTGATTCCAACATTTTGGAGCTGGATGTGCTCCTGGAAGCGAATTGGTAGTATCTGCGTCATTTTCCAACACCACTCAGTCGGTATGTATTGTGTACTGGTACGAAATTAATGTAGATAGATGCCTAACCGGCTAATTCTTCTGGTGTAATTATGTGGCAAGTGAAATGAAGTCCAATGAGTCAGGCAATCCTGCAACGCCTACT
>Ga0123366_1110624_pt1 | contig 9248 bp, 13 predicted proteins | sample GoM_2015_C6C_202_FD_89944 | JGI IMG/M metagenome (GOLD analysis project Ga0123366, IMG submission 89944) | Marine microbial and viral communities from Louisiana Shelf, Gulf of Mexico - GoM_2015_C6C_202_18m (Metagenome Metatranscriptome) | ecosystem: Environmental > Aquatic > Marine > Hypoxic zone... | reverse complement strand
TTTCACTTGAACGACGGCGTGTCACCTGATAAGTAGACAGCCGTAACTAAACATGATTCGAATGCGATCATAAATCCACATGCATGCGTTGTTGGTCAGAACAGGGTCGCGAAGAACAGGAATGCAGTGGCGATGGCCGACAGGAAGATGGAGCTGGCGCCGGCGGGAGCATCAGCTGTGGGCGTGCTGCTGCTGCTGCTGCCGCTGCTGCTTGATGTGGCGGTCAGCTAAGAGTAGGTCTGCATGGCAGGGACATCGATAGTGGACGAAGTCTCGGTCGCAGTGTCGTAAGTGGTCGCAGCCGCCGTCTTGTAGATTCTGTAGCCGAGAGTGATGTCGTACTTCTTGCCGAAGTCGTTGGGGTTGCGGCCAAGTTTCTTCAGCTCCTTGTACATGTAGCAGGGGTAAGCGGTGTTGCCGGCCGTGGTGCTGGCAGGGGCAGTGCTGGGGACGTGCGTAGTGCCGGCAGTCCACTTCATCTCCTCCGTAAACTCCTTGATGGAGGCGGCCTGTTCAGTGTACTTCTTGCCAAAGACGTTAGGGTTGTCGATATCTGCTCCATCCTTTTTGACCTTGGAGTTGAGCGCGGTGGTGTCAGTGCCCTCGTGGGTGTACACGTCCACGTGGTACGTGTCAGCAGTATCAATGGTGATCTAGCAGCCAATCGTCTCGGTCTTCTTGGTCGTGGGCTCGATGATGCTGATGTACTGGTAGAGGATCTCGTCCTTGAGGAGGTAGCCTGTGGGCACATCCATGACGAGGTGCCACCACCACCAGTCGCTGCCGTTGATTCCTTCGTTGTAGTACTGGTAGCCTTGGGAGTACGACTGCTTGAGCACAGCAGCTTGCTTGCTGCTAGGGGCTTCGAGCTTTCCTCCTGCTGCTGCTGCTGCTGCTTCCGCGTCCGCTTTAGCCTTGGCTTCCGCGCGAGCCGTCCAAGCGCTCGCGTCGAGATCCTTAGCTTCAGCACCGTTCTCTTTGGTCACGGCCGTGCTCTTCTCGTAGGTGGGCGTCTGCTCGATCTCGGCGCTCCAAGTGAGGCTCGTCCTGTACCAGGCGAAAGAGGCTTCCTTGGTCACCTCGAAGGTCTTGGCTTTGTCATCTGCGTAAACCCTGGCGCCGATCGTCACGGTGTACTCGGTGTCGTACAGCAGCTCAAGGTTGCCGACGGGAGCCTCAACCAAGCAAGATTGTTTCTCGTAATCGCCGACTTTCCTTGTGACCGCAGCCTTTTTGACAGCGTCAGCATCCCACCACAGGGCCTTGAAGTCAGGACTGCGCTTCTTCTCGTTGTCCTCGCTGTCGGCCTGCTTGTACCAGACCTTGTCTTTGACATCCTTCGAGTCCTTGGAGAGGTTCACGACGCCGACCCACTCGTCAGACTGAGTCAGTGTGGGTTTGCCGACGGTGACAGCGCAGCCGACAGCACCAGTCTGACCAGCAGTCTGAGCTTTGTCGGACCAAGTCACGTACTGGTAGATCACCTCGTTATCCTTGAAGATTCCCTTGGGGATTTCAAGCTGCAGGTTGAACCACCACTTGTCTTGGCCGGAGACGTTGCCGTAGACCTTGCTGCCAGCAGAAAGTCTCTGGAAGCCTCTGCCCGTGGCTGACCTGGTTGGGAAAGCTGTTGCGATGTCGAACTTGAATCTCTCGTCAACAACGGTTGTCGTCTCGGAAGCCTCCGCTGTGCTCGCCGTGGTGTACTTCTTCGCCAGGTCGGTTTCGGGGGGCTGGAAGTCCAGGACAACCTCGCCGCCTGGAATGTCGGTGAAGGTCGTGTCGGTCTCGGACGCGTAGACCCTGGAGCCGTACTTGAGGGTGTACTTGCCGAGAATGGGGTCACCCGCTTTCACTTTCTTGCCCAAGTCAATGACGGCGAAGCAAGGCTGAAGGCGGTTGGCGGTCTTGTCGACGTCAGACCTCTGGGTGGCGTACATGGCCGAGTCCTGGTCAAGGGTGAACTCCTCTTCGGCGCCAGAGCGCTCGTCCGGGTTCTGCTTGTCCCAGGTCTTGCCCTCGACGACGGCGGAGTCGGACTCCATGGAGTTGACACCCTTGAAGGTGTCCACCTGCGACTCGTACTTGTCGTCGACGCTGGTCTTGCAGCCAATAGTGGTGGGTGCCTCGTCGTAGTTACCTTCCGGGCTGTAGGTCAGGTAGTGGTAGGCCACAGCGCCCTTGACCAAAAGCTCCTTGGGGGCGTCCAATTCCATCATGAGGCCGAGTCTGTCGTTGACTGTAGCGTCTCCTGGTTGCGTCTCGAAGCCGATCGCGCCGGTCATGGCGATCTTGCCAGAGAGTGTAGGGGAGATCGTGCTAGCGTTATGCTCGGTCTTGTGTGTGCCGAGGAGCTGGTAGTCCTTGGCCACTTTGTCTTTCGGAATGAAATCGGCCTCTGAAACGTCAAACTTGTTAATGTAATCGATGCCAGCCTGTGTCGTGACTGCCGTGAACTTGGTTGCGTCCCTGGCGTCGTACAAAACTGCGCCGAGATCGACTTTCCAGCCTTCAGCCTGAGCCAACTTCGTTGTGGAGGTGGGGTCGACCTTGACCATGATGGTGCAAGTCTGGGTCATCTTGGTCTTGCCGGTCTTGACGAGCGAGTAGAGCTATCGCCTGGAGGAGGTGCGCCAGTCGCCCTCCTTGGTGGCTGCTTTGTTCTGGTCGTCAATTTTGGTGTCAGCTTTCAGGGCTGCAAAGGTCTCGTCGAACTGCATGACCGTGGCGGTCTTGGGGTTGCCAACCTGCACAATGCAAGCGACAGTTTCATCCTTAAGCTCAGTCTTTGCATCTTTAATGGTCGCGTACATGTAGAGCCACTGGTTCTTGTTCCAGAGATCCTTAGAGCGCGTAACCGAGAATTGGAGCGAGTACTCCATCTCGTTCCAGTTGGGCTGGGGACGGTACTGACCCACAAGTTTGATGCGCGATTTCTCAGCGACGCCAGCAACAACAGTGGCGTCGAAAACCTTGGAGATCGAGAAGATGCTCTTGTCTTTAGGCTTGATCTCTTTGCGGGTGGCGTCATCTTTGCCAAACTTGAAGGTAGGCTGGGTCAGGGTGAACTTCCCATCAGTCTTTTCAGTGATTTTAGTGGCTTTTTTGTCCGAAGCTTTGACGTGGATGACACCCGCAACGTTGGCAATGTCAGCCTCGAAACTGCCTTTGTAGGTGGCGCCAATCTTGTCTTTGAAGTCCATGGCGACCGTGCAAGAGATGGATCTTAAGCCAGAAGCGTCATCGACAACGTCAGCGTAGTCAGCCTTAGCGAAGGTCTTTCTGAAGTTGAACTAATTCTTTGAGGCATCCTCAACGGCATTCTTTGCTTCAATGGTCGCTTCGGCGTCTTTGCCGTCCACCAGCGTCTCCAAGGCTGTCGCATCGTTGTGCGTGAAGACAAGTTGGTAGTCTGGAGTGCCAATCTTCTTCAGGCAGGCGTACCTCTTGGGCACAGTCCATGCAGCTTGCTTGTACGATCCGTAGAAGATGATGAAGTCGCCGGTCGCGCCGAAGGCCTTGGGCACCGCGAGAGTGTTCTTAAAGGTGAGCACGTCGGGGCGGAGAATGTCTTTCACCTCACGGAACTCTACCTTGTTAACGAGCTTCACCGTGTCACCGGCAACCAGTCCGAGACCAGTTTTCTAAACTTCGGTGGCGACGATGTCGTTCGATCCGATAGCGTTCAGCTTGTTCTCAACGAGTTTGAAGTCCGACTCGTCAGCCCAGTCGATCACGTCTTCCACAGGCTTGAACTCGTCAATCTTGATCTTGTCGGTGCCCGTTTCCTTGGGGAAGGCGATTTGTTCAGTTGATGATGCGTCGAGCCAGAAGGTAAGACCCAGATGAGCCGTGAAGTCCTGCTGGAGGGCCTTGTAGTCGCCGTCAAAGGTCATGGGAACTTCGGCACGGCACTTCACTTTGACGTTTCTGGCGTTGTCCATGTTGTCTTCAATTTCGTTGTAGAGCTCGTCTTTGGAGGTCTAGGCGGTAACCGTTGTGCTCAGATCGCTTTTGACGAGGGGAAGGAAACCGGCAGGCGCTCTACCGGCCGCTTTTATCGAAACATCTCCAGTGTACCATCCAGCGAAGTTTGAGTCGGGGTCGCCGACCACCGAGAGGCAGAGAACTGTGTGCTGACCGGATGGGTTTGACCCAGTCAGTATCACGTACTGCATGATGGCGGAGTTCTCCTGCACCATTGCTCTGGGGATGTCGGCCTCGAAGACGATGCTGACGCTGCTGGGCTCCAATGGGTTTCTCGCCATCAGGTTGCCCACGTAGACGCTCTGAGTCCAGTCGCCGGTGATTGGCTTATCGCCAACGGGGTGTTTTGAGGTACTGATATCGATTTTGTGTGATTTCATCTGGAAGTTCTTGATTTGCCTCACCTTGTCGGCATCCTCAATTAGGCTTGGGTCTTCCAGCTTCTTCATGTCTTCATCAGAGGGAATTTTCTCGGCGTTTTCGTAGTCGGGCTTTCTGATGGTCACTTTGGTGGACGCCTCAGCCAGGGAGACGAACTTCCTGTCGGTGAGGCTCTTGTAGACACGGGTGCCGTACGTCATTTCCCAGGTCTTGAACACGTCGGGCTTATCGCGCTTGTCGATCACCATGTCTGCAGTGCACTGCACACTCTGGCTACCCTTCTGCCTGCCGCGCTTGATCTGGAAGAGCTCCTTGGGGGCTTTCGCGAAGCTGCCTTCGGTGACAAACTCACCCTTGTTCTGTCTGGAGATCGGGAAGCCAGCGACGGCCTTGTTGGTCATCTACTTGACTCCCTCGAAGTTCTCGACCACCTCGGAGCCGGGCTTGCCAGCGGTCATGCGGCACCCGATCGTCATGTACTGCTTCGGCTGCTTCCTGTCCTGCTTCGGGTCGGAAAGCTGCACGTACTGGTAGACGAGGGCGTCTTTGGGGAGCAGCGCCGTGGGCACGTCCACGGTGAGCGTCAGACGCAGGATGTCTGGCTTCATGTAGATCGGGCTGCGAAGCATCTCCGACTTGATCTCCTGAACGCCGAAGCCCTTCAGGTCCGCCTTGGCCTTCGAGATGTTGAAGTTGGACGCCTTCTTGGCCAGGGGGAAGGAAGAGTACTTAGCATCGCCTTGGAATTTCCAGTCGGGCAGGGGAATCATACCCGATCCTTGCTCAGTCTTGGTGGATATGAGTTGCAAAGTTGCGTCCGCAAGAGCTTTACCACCGGCCCCCTCGACCTTGTTCCAGAGAATGACGTCGACATTGCCGAAGAGTCTGGTGAAAGCCTCGCTTTGCTTGCCGAAGAAGCCCTTCTTTACGGGGATTTTGATTTCGCACGTGAAAGTGTAGCCAGTGGCCCCCAGGATGTCACTTCCTTTTTTGCCCGTCATTGCTCTTTTGTTTTTTTCCCACTTAGGGTCGGGGTTGTCAACGACATCATTTATATTGATTTATGCGGTGCCGAAATTAAATCCGCTGGTCTTCTCTTTGTAGTTGACTGTAGTCTTTTAGTTATCCTCAGGTGCAGTACCGCCTGAGAAGGCACACTAGAAGACAGTGGACAGTTTTTGGGTGTACTTCAGCTCAAGAGTCGCTGAGCTCGCGATGCCGATCTAGGCGATGGTCGCGGGAACGTGGTTAGTCATCTTGACGACAAGCTCGTCAGGCCTGTGGTTCTCGGGCCGGACAGCCCAGGAGACTTGTGCGGTCAGGACTGTCTAAGCTGAGTCCTTTTGGACCGTTGACTCGTGGTAGGCTTCGATCAAGATGTCGTTCTTCTCCTCCTTCTGCTTGTACTGAGGCATGGGCAGGAATCCCAGGAAGTCTGCCGTGGCGACGCCTTCACTCGCAGTGCTGTCAAAGCCGTCCTTGGCGGCAGGGAACTTGTGAACGCCGTACTTGATATCGTAGGCCATATTGAAGATCTCTGCGGCGGACTCCTTAAGGCCCTTGTCGATGACGATCTCAACGGCGCAGGAGGTGATGAAATGTGTGTCCGTCTGCTTCGACCTGTAGAGCTTCGGGTTCTCAGCCATGCGCCAGAGTTTCTCTTTCGGGTCCACCATCTTGTCCTTGCCGAAGAAGGCGATGTTGGCGACATCGAAGACGTCGTACTCCTTCTTGTACTGAACGACGGCGCTCTTCTCTTCGAAGCCGAGCGTGCTGCCGCACATGATCTTCTGAGGGTCTTGGGTCTTCACTTGAGCGTTGGTCAGCCTGAGGAACTGGCCGTAGACGTCGCCCTTCACGTAGTGCTTTTTCGGAGCCTGCATCTGCATGGTGAAGCGAATCAGGCCGTCGGCCTCGGGGTCGGGCACGGTGATCATCTCGCCCTTCACGGTAATTTTGCCGGTGTCGGGCTCCGACGTTTTATCGGCGTTGAGGACTTTGCCGGAGTCGAAAGTTGTGGTCTCCTCGAAGAATTTTCTGACCTGGATGGCCTTGAACTGTTCGACCTTGTTCTTGATGTCGTCAGAGTAGTTGGGCGCGTCGAACTTCAAGGTGGCTTTCTCAGCTTTGGCGGTGGTGTGCACCGCTCCCGTGGTGGGAGCAGAGCTGACAATGGCGCCGTGCTTGACCTCGTACTCCGCGAAGAAGTCGTCGCTGACAACCTCTTCAACGTCGTCGGTGAACTTGGGGAACTCGATCTGGGCCACGCACCTCTGGACCTTGTTGTTGGCCTTGGAGCCGTATTGGGTCAGCGCGTAGGCAGCGGGGTCGCCAGCCCGCTTCTCGAAGAACTCGCCGTTCGCCTTGTCGGTCGCACTAAACTCTCTGTTCGAGACGAAGTCCTTGATTTTCTTCTCTGCAGCGTTGTCATCCTTCAGGTTGGAGATGCCAGTTCTGTCGTAGTCCATGTACTGGACATCAGCAGGGACGATCTCTGCCTTGGTGCTGAAGTTGAGTACCTTCGCTTCACCGGGCTTGCCGACCCGCGTGATGCAGGCAATGGTCTTCCACTCGTTCCTCGACCTCTTCTTTCTGTAAGAGATGAACTGGTTGACGTAGCGGTCGTCCTGAAGGGTGGCGGCAGAGTCCTTGGCACCGTAATCAGCGTCGTACTCGAAGACGAATCCAATCTTGTTGGGAGCCTTGACGTCCTCAGGGATCTCGTAGCCAGCGGAGACGCGGGCAGTACCCTTGACGTCTGAGTGCTTCAGAATGCCTTGGATCTCGATGGCAGACTTGGGGGGCTCTTTGGCTGGCTCTTCGACAGCCTGGTTCCACTCCTTGCCCTTCATGGGGATGGTAGTGTCTTTTCTTGTAGCGCCATCGGGCAGGTTCTGTGTGACAGCGCCCGTGGCGTACATCTGGTAAGAGAAGACGCCATCTTCCTTGGTCCAAGGCATGGCCACCATGCAGCTCACCGTCGTGTAGCCTTCCCTTTTGGAGGGCTTCACTTGGTAGTACCTGGGCTCCTCAGTCACGAAGGTCTTGAAGCCGCCAGACTTCTCAAAGGACGCCTTGGTGTCAACGGTGAAGCTTTAATCCTTCGTCCACTCGTAGTTGACTGCGGTGTACGTGGGAGCCTTACCTGCCAATGCGACTCGGCACTCGGCGCCCTTGGAGGGGCCAACCTGCTCCTTTTTCTAGTTGAGAGGCGTGTAGGAAGCGAACATAGAGAGCGACCTGAACTCGGGGTCTTTCAAGAGCGCCGTGGGGACCGCAGTCTCGAAAACAGCCGCAACATAGGTCGGCTGACCCTTCTGGATGCGGAACATGAATTCGGCACTGGCGAACGCTTCGAGCTTCGCGCCCGTGTCGCTCTTCCAGTCTGCGCTGACGGTGCCCTTGGCGAACCTGTCGTAGTAGATCTGGTCCTTGGTCTTGCCCACGAACAGATCTTGGAACGCCTTCTTCTCCTTGGGGTCCTAGAAGATGTCCAGAGGCACGTCGGGGATCTTTGCTTTTGGTGAAACCTTTGATTCAGCTACTTCTATTTCAATTCCACCGGCAATATTCGGTTTATACTTCCTCACTCCGACGCTGATGTCGGTGGCCGTGAATTCTTTGCCAGGAGAGATATCCCAGCCGTGAGTGCCGGTCAGGGACTTGACGAGGCGGTCGACAGTGCCCCACTTTTCGACAAGTTCGAACACGCACTCATAATGAGTGTCTTTCTAGATCGAGCGGTCCGAGACGGAGAAGAAGGGAGCGCCGTACTCAAAGCCCGAGCCGCAGAGCTTGGGGAAAGACTTGCAGAAGTTGAAGTCTTTGTTGAAGGCGCAGGTGCTCCAGTCTGCCGCGCAGCCCATCTGATCGGGAGTGTAGGGGGCATTGCAATACTCCTTTTCGAAGGCGCAGACGTTGGTCTCGAAAGTGCCATCATCCTTGCAGATGCCGGGGTACTTGTTGCACATGTACTCAGCGTCGACCTTGCACAAGCTCGCAACGCCGGCGCCCGCCGCAGTCCAGAAGTCGGGGGGGAACGACCTCTCGTTGGCGCAGATGTTGAAGATGTCGGCCTTGCCAGAGATGCAGAATTTGCTGTAGGTCTAGCAGAATGCAAACTGGGAGTCCACAGCGAGGCGACGTCCGCCCGATTTATCGACGTAGTCCCTTTCCTTGATGGCCATGTCCTCTTCTTTGAGGGAGGTGTCGAAGGTGTCGGCCGTCTGGACTGTGCCGTCCGAGGTTTGGAATACGCCATCCTTGGTGATCTTGCTGCCGTCAGCGAAAACGACAGAACCGTCAGCGAACTCCTTCGTGCCGTCAGGGTACTCAAGGGTGCCGTCCGCCAGCTTTTTGAAGCCATCGTACTGAATGGTACCGTCACTCTTCTTGATGCCGCCGTCTGGCATCGTGTAGGTGCCATCGGCGTTCGCCTTCAGGTCAGGGAGCTCCTCGACCACTTTCTCGCGCTTGCCGCGCTTGATTGCCGCCGCAACGTCGTGAGGATGCTTATCAACAGTCCACGTGTAGTCAGCGCCCGAGAGGCCCTTGGTTCCGTCGGATGACAAGTAGTTTACGACTTCGTAGTTGTAGTTGTCTGAAGCGTCTTTTCGAATGCCGCAAGCGATACCATAGCGCTTGCCCTCGTAGGTCCAATCGGCGTAAGCACTCTACAACACGCCGTTTGTTGATGGGGCTTCTGCTTGCCAGATGAATGAACCGAGCACTCTCGCGGGTGACTCGGGGTTTCTTTCCACGGGGAGCTCGCCCCAGAGAGCGAACTCGAGTTTGCCGTCAGCAGTAGCGCCCTTGGCTAGGCCAAAGGACTCCCACTTTGGAATCTCCTGTAGCTATTTAGCTGAGAACATTCGCAAAAT
>Ga0123366_1011489_pt1 | contig 9487 bp, 10 predicted proteins | sample GoM_2015_C6C_202_FD_89944 | JGI IMG/M metagenome (GOLD analysis project Ga0123366, IMG submission 89944) | Marine microbial and viral communities from Louisiana Shelf, Gulf of Mexico - GoM_2015_C6C_202_18m (Metagenome Metatranscriptome) | ecosystem: Environmental > Aquatic > Marine > Hypoxic zone... | reverse complement strand
TTAATGATTAAAGGTTTCTACGATGTATTACGTTTAACTACATTAGACGTTAACTTACCATACGGTATCTTCTTCGATATGTCATGGGCTAGTTTACGTAAATGTATGCCAGTTGCTTCTGGTGGTATCCACTGTGGTCAAATGCACCAATTAATTCACTACTTAGGTGATGATGTTGTATTACAATTCGGTGGTGGTACTATTGGTCACCCAGATGGTATCCAAGCTGGTGCAACAGCAAACCGTGTTGCTTTAGAAGCAATGGTATTAGCTCGTAATGAAGGTGCTGATTACTTCAACCCTCAAGTTGGTCCTCAAATTTTACGTGAAGCTGCGAAAAAATGTGGTCCTTTACAAACAGCTTTAGATCTATGGAAAGATATTAGTTTTAACTATACTTCTACAGATACTGCTGATTTCTCTGAGACAGCTACAGCAAACGTATAATAAGTTACTTTTAATAAAAATAAAAGGAGTATTTGAATAGTGAGACTTACACAAGGTTGTTTCTCTTTCTTACCTGATTTAACTGACCAACAAATTGAAAAGCAAATTGCTTACTGTATCAATAAAGGTTGGGCTATGAACGTTGAATGGACTGATGATCCACATCCTCGTAACAGTTACTGGGAATTATGGGGTTTACCATTATTTGACATTAAAGATACTGCATCTGTAATGTTCGAACTTAATGAAGCTCGTAAATCATGTGCAAACGGTTACATTCGTATGAATGCTTTCGATGCTAGTTACGGTACTGAAAGTTGCGTAATGTCATTTATCGTAAGCCGTCCATCAAATGAGCCAGGTTTCTACTTAGAACGTACAGAAGGCGCTGGTCGTTTCATTACTTACACTATTAAGAGTTATAGTGTTCAAGCTAATGCTGAAGGTAGCCGTTACTAATAATAGCTACTAATAATATTTAATTAATACTAATCTTATAAGATTAGTATTAATTAAATACTATAAATTAATTTTTCCAAATATTGGAGATATATTGTTTAGTATTTTTTCTTTTCTTCGTCTATTTTTAAATTTTATTCAGTTTAAGCTGGTGAAGGGACTTGAACCCCCAACCTACGGATTACAAATCCGTTGCTCTACCATTGAGCTACACCAGCAATAATATATTTTTGAAATGTGGGTAATACAGGATTTGAACCTGTGACCTTCTGCTTGTAAGGCAGACACTCTACCGCTGAGTTAATTACCCAGTAATTATATATATATATATATATAACTAAAAAATACTCTTGCGTCAATGTTAGAATATAGAGAAAATTTTTTAATAATAATATTGTTATATTCTCTTTTATTTGTTATCATTAATATTACAAAGGGTCGGTGCCCGAGTGGTTAAAGGGGGCGGATTGTAAATCCGTTGCGTTATGCTACGTTGGTTCAAATCCAACTCGGCCCATTATTTCAACATCTTTAAATGTATTTTAAAGATAGGATAAAAATTCATTTGTTTTATTTTTATGTAATTTAAAACAGTAACTATTTTTAACTGAACGATTATTTTGGAATTCTATATTGAAAGCGATAAATGATCGTTTTCAATATATTCTATTTGAGTTAATTTTAATGTTAGTAGTTGAAAAATCAATTAACACAAGTTATGCTTATTCATTTTTAGGAATAAATAAATGTTTAAAAAAATTTAATATAGATATTGTGGATGTAAATGCAAGTCAAAAATATTTATATTAAGGAAATTAAAATTTAATTTTTAGTTAATTCAAGTAAGTTAACATTTAATGACTAAAAATAAATTTGTTTTGTTGAGATATCTTTGTTTGTTTTGTACGAATATAGATCAAATTGATTTTAACTCGGTTTTAAAATGATTTTTAATTATGATGTTTTAAAAATCCTCTTACTTGTTTAATTAGCCAGAATTTAAGTTTTAGTTATTTTAACTTTAATCTCACAATTTGCGTATGAACGATTAGGGCTATTTATAAGCCTGTCATGTTTACTAAAACAAAATAAATACCTAAGAAAAATAATAAAATAAATAAAATTACAAAGATTCGTAACTTCGCTATTTTAAATAAATTTTTAAAAGGGCTTAGAATAACAAGTAGTAAACCTATTAAACTACTAATAAAAAAACGAGGATAGCGAAAAACATTAGTCCAAAAGTCATTCATATAACATTATTAAATTTATTAACTATTTCATTACTATTATATATTGAATTTTAGTTTAGGGAAATAAGTTAAATTTATAAAATAAATCAAACCTTGGATTACACAAAACAAATACTTTACGCGAATTCTATTTCTCGTGCTACAATAGTACTATATAAAGGCTCTGTAGCTCAGTGGTTAGAGCAGGGGACTCATAAGCCCAAGGTCGTAGGTTCAAATCCCACCAGAGCCATCTAGTTCTAAACTAGAAATAATAGGGTTTATTAATTTAGGAGAAATGGCTGAGTGGTCGAAAGCAATAGATTGCTAATCTATCGTACAATTTTTGTACCCAGGGTTCGAATCCCTGTTTCTCCTTTATTGAAAACCGGCCGTATACTTGACTTGACAATTAAAGACAAATTATGTTATTGTTGAAGTATGCTGCTATATTTCAGATTTAAGGGATTGTAGTTCAATTGGTTAGAGCACCGCCCTGTCACGGCGGAAGTTGCGAGTTCGAGTCTCGTCAGTCCCGGTTTTAAATATACTTAAATTTAATTGAGTTTTTCCTATGATTAAGATTGATCGAGTTAATTTGCACTGGAAAAACGAACAGTGGATTCTGTTTAAATTAGCAAAAATTTTTCATTGAATATTTTTTTAAACTTTACTATAATTAAGTTATAAAACGAATTAAAATAAGTTTCGTTATATTTATTACGTTAAACTTAAAACTCTCTTACTATACTTAAGATAAAGAATTTAGTTTTAGTAACTATTTGGGCCTATCGTCTAACGGATTAGGACAGAAACCTTCTAAGTTTCCAATGTAGGTTCGATTCCTACTGGGCCTACTTATACAGAATGTTAAATAACTTTTTGTGATAGTTAAATTTTACAAAATAATAAAGAGTAAATTATAGGTTATTTTTACACTAAAGCTTAGAACTCTTTAGTGTATAAGTTTAACATTATAAAATAAAAATTACTTTGTTCAATATTAAACGGTTTGTTTTCGTCTAGGTAATTGAAGCAATAACTTTTAAACTGTAAAAAAGTAATTTTAATTTATTACTTTTTACAGTTTATTTTTAAATATCGATTTGCGCTTTACCAAAAACCTAATGAAACTGCTTTATCAATTGGTAAACAAGCTCCAATTCCTAACCAAACAGCAGTGAAAAATCCTAAGATAAAGACTAAACTTGCAATTGGACGACGAAATGGATTCTGGAATTTATTTACATTCTCAATAAATGGAACAGTTATTAATCCAGCAGGAACTGCTGCCATAGCTAAAACACCTAATAATTTATTCGGTAATACACGTAATAAGTTAAAAGTTGGGAAGAAATACCATTCAGGTAAAATTTCTAATGGCGTGTTAAATGGATCTGCTGGTTCACCCATTTGTGTAGGCGCCATAACGGCTAACCCAATACAACATGCAAAAGTTCCTAGAATACAAACAGGGAAAACATATAATAAATCATTCGGCCAAGCTGGTTCACCGTAATAATTATGACCCATACCTTTTGCAAGTTTTGCTCTTAATTTTGGATCTGTTAAATCTGGCTTTTTAATTACTGACATAATGGTTCCTTATTAAAAAAATTTTAATTCAACTCTATAACACGGATTAAAGAGGTCCCGAGATACCTTGTTTACGAATCATTAAGAAATGAGTTAACATTAATACGGCTGCTGCTAATGGTAATACAAATGTATGAGCACTATAGAAACGAGTTAATGTACTTTGACCAACACTTTCTCCGCCTCGTAAAACAAGTACTAATGGAGGACCTACTACAGGAACAGCAGCTGGAACTCCTGTTACAATTTTACAAGCCCAAAATCCTACTTGATCCCATGGTAATGAATAGCCTGTTACACCAAATGATACCGTAACTACCGCTAAAATAACACCCGTTACCCATGTTAATTCTCGAGGTTTTTTGAATCCACCCGTTAAGTAAACGCGGAATACATGTAATACCATCATCATTACCATCATACTAGCTGACCAACGATGAATTGAACGAATTAACCAACCAAAATTAACGCTTGTCATAATATACTCAACGGATGCAAAAGCATCAACAACACTAGGTCGGTAATAAAACGTCATTGCAAATCCAGTTGCAACTTGTACTAAAAAGCAGGTAAAAACGATACCACCAAAACAGTAAAAAATATTTACATGTGGCGGTACATATTTACTTGATATATCATCCGCAATAGCTTGGATTTCTAAACGCTCTTCAAACCAATCGTAGACTTTACCCATAAAATTAAAAGAAAAATTAGGACACAATTAAGCACTTATTAAATCATATTAGAAAGGCGAGAGTGGGATTCGAACCCACGGAATCCGTAAAGATTCATCTGATTTCAAATCAGACGCAATCGACCAACTCTGCCATCTCGCCTAAAGATTAGTATGATAACTAATCTTAATTATAAATTAACTTTCATATGTAGTAATTCCACTAAATTTAATTGAAGCAGGATTTGGGTTTTTACCAATTGAAAATCCTCGACTGTTAACTGATGTTCGACCTGGATTTACTTTTTCTGGGAAGACACCATCTTTTGGATGTAAATATTGTACTTCTCCACTAGGGAAAATTCGGTAAATTTTATAGTCGTTGATTTTAAAAGTTCTTAGTTGAGTTCCCAAAGCAAGGCACTGTTCTTTTCGTGCTAGGTAAAGCAAATTTTCGCCGTTGCGCATAATTGCTGCGCCACCTGTCGGCATTTCAAAAATCTGTTCTTTTTTACTAGTCCACGTAATTGCATACTTTTCCTCAACTTCGGCAGCACGTAACCATCCACCTGTACTTCCTCCAAAAGTTGGAAATGGTGTTTGTAAATTTAATGTCATAGGTAAAACCTTATTAATATTTAACGTTCACTATATAATTTTAATAAAAAAAAAACTTTTTTAACGTTAATTTATAAAAATTTATAGCGGAGAATGGATTTGAACCATTGACCTTCGGGTTATGAGCCCAACGAGCTACCAGGCTGCTCTACTCCGCGTTAATCTTTAACTAACTTATGTAACGATTATGTCATCTTGAAAATATTCACGCATTAGTTGCTAGTAATCTAATATTATCTATACGTGTTTGGTTTTTACACGTATTTTTTCTTAATCTTACTTTCAATCTTTACTTGCTTATGTGAATAATTTAAATATTTTAATTTTTGTCATAAGCAAGCAAAGAATAAGTTTATAAGAATCTTATATTATATTATCATCCAATAATACTCATTTGATTTAATTTAACAGCTATTAAGTAGTAGCTGATAATTAAAATTAGTGTAAAATTATTCAAAAATTTTTCTGTCGAATTCGGCGATCCTAACAAATCACTTTTTGTTGCAAAACTTGTTAGACCTTGATTTCTTGGAACACGTAAATAGATTATAGAAATCAAAAAAATGCTCACTAGTAACCAAATTAATTTTAAAAAGAGCATACTAGTTAACGCTAAATTAAAAATATTTTATTCTTCAATTTCGAATATTTCATTAAAAACTTTTGATACTTTATTTCCTGAATCAATCGTTTCTAACGGGTCTTTTCTTAGACGATGGCGTAAACATAAAGTAATAATTTTTGCAATATCTTCTACTGTCACTTTGTCACGTCCATGATAAGCAGCATGTGCCTTAGCTGCACGATTTGTTACAATATCGCCCCTTAAACCATCTACATCTAGTTGACTACATACTTCTGAGATTTTTACTCGGAGATCATAGTCTAATTCAACGGTTGGTAATAATTTTTGCGCAGCGACAATACGATCACGTAATTCTTGTTGTTGCTTTTCATAATTTTCAATCCAAACCATAGGAGTTTGATCAAATGAAGTACGTTCTTCAACAACTTTTACACGTAAAATTGGATCTTTTACTGTTCGAATTTCTGCGTGCATACCAAATCTATCTAATAGTTGTGGTCGCAATTCGCCTTCTTCTGGATTTCCAGAACCTACTAATACGAATCGTGCAGGATGGCGAATAGATATCCCTTCTCGTTCAACCGTATTCCATCCAGATGCTGCTGAATCTAGTAAAATATCGACTAAATGATCATCTAGTAAATTAACTTCATCAACATAAAGAATTCCCCGATTTGCTTTAGCTAATAAACCAGGTTCAAAAGCTTTTACACCTTCTGTTAAAGCTTTTTCAATATCAATTGTACCACAAACACGATCTTCTGTTGCACCTAATGGTAAGTCAACCATAGGGATTTTAATAAGTTCAGTTTCAAGTGATTCACCATTTTGAATTGCAAGTTTAATCTCATTTCCCATTAAATCTAAGTCAGATTTATGTGAATTGAAAGGATCATCTTTTACAACCTCAATTTCTGGAAGTAGATCTGCAATCGCTCGAATTGTTGTCGATTTACCCGTTCCACGATCTCCCATAATCATAACTCCACCAATTTTTGGATCAATCACATTTAATTGTAAAGCTAATTTCATTTCCTCTTGGCCTACAATAGCAGTGAAAGGAAAAACTGGTGTAGAAAATTTTTTTAAATCTTGTGTTACCATAATTTTTATTGAGTTTAAATTTCTAAAATTCTTCAAGTAGTGTAAATTAAGGTTCTTTTAAAAAGAACCCTAAAAATTTATTGATAAAGTGTCGAACCTAAACGAATTGCTAAAACACTTGCTAACAAAGCAATAAGTAACACTGTATATACTTGCGAATCATAAATCATAATAGTTTTAATTAGATGTATTTATGTATAAACTTTTTTGATTCTAAGGACTATATTAGATTCTATTAAAAAATTCGTTAACTATTTAGTTATGATTGATTTTTTGAAATTGATTTAAATAAAAATTTATTAATTTTTATTACTTTCTAACGTTTACCAACTAGATTTTGTAACACCAGGTAATAAACAACTATGAGCCATTTCACGTAAAACATGACGTGAAACACCAAAATCTCTGTAAAATCCACGAGGTCGTCCTGTTTTCCAACAACGATTTCTAATGCGATTTTTGGCACTATTTCGTGGCAATTTTTGAATTTTTGAATGTATATCTAGTCGGGATTGAAAATCCTCGGTTTGTCTATAAGCTTGTAATAATGTATTACGTTTCGGCGTATATTTATTATTTAATTTAATACGTTTTTTTTCCCGCTCTATCATACTTTTTTTTGCCATAAAAATATCCTAATTTTAATAATTCTTAAATTAATTCCAAATATAAAGTAGCTTAAATAGTTTATGCTAGTAATGTTTATATTTTAACATTATTCTATCTTTAGAAGCTCTATATAGCAATATATTTCAATAAATTAGTATTGGCAAAAATTAATTAGTTAAATTTTGATACGTATGGGATATTTTTATTTGGTAAAATTGTATACGTACTTAAAAGTTCACGGAATTCATCTCCGTCCATGGTCTCTTTATCTAATAATTTTTCAACTATTAAATCAATTACTACACGATTGTCTAGTACAATTTCAATAGCTTTTTCATAACAATAAGTAATAATTTTGCGAACTTCATCATCTATTCGATCGGCAATGTTTTCTGCATATTCTGAACCTGAGGCCATATTTCCACCTAAGAAAACTTGACCAGTACTTGCGTCTTCTAAGGCTAAAGGTCCAATATTTGACATTCCGAATCGAGTAACCATTTGTCTTGCTAAATTTGTTACTTGTTGTAAATCACTACTTGCACCTGTTGTCACTTCAGGTTCCCCAAAAATGACCTGCTCAGCTGCTCGCCCACCTAACGTAGTTATAATACGAGCTAATAACGCTGAACGTGATAATAAGCTTTGGTCTTCTTCAGGAGTAAACCATGTTAATCCTTTGGCTCCACCACGTGGTGTTAAGGTAATTTTCTCAACTTCATCATGCGATTTTAGAACTGAACCTGTAATAGCATGCCCAACTTCGTGGTAAGCTATTAATCGTTTATTTTTTGTATCTTCCATTGGAGCCCCTGCAATACCTCCAATAATTCGATCAGCAGCTTCATTTACTTCGTTTTTTGTAATAGACGATTTTTTATAGCGTGTTGCTAAAATTGCAGCTTCATTCAGTAAATTTGCTAAATCAGCCCCAGAAAATCCTGGTGTCCGATTTGCTAATTGAACTAATGATACATCTTCGCCTAAAGGTTTGTTACGAGCATGAACTTTTAGAATCCCTACACGTCCTAAACGGTCTGGTAAATTCACTGTTACTTGTCTATCAAAGCGTCCAGGACGTAATAAAGCAGCATCTAAAATATCAGCTCGGTTTGTAGCTCCCACTACAATTACACCTTTATTTTCTTTAAAACCATCCATCTCAGTTAGTAATTGATTTAGAGTTTGTTCTCGTTCATCATTACCACCTCCGACACCAGCACCCCGCTCTCGTCCAACTGCATCAATTTCGTCAATAAATACAATACATGGTGCATTTTCTGAGGCTTTTTTAAATAGATCACGAACTCGAGCTGCCCCGATCCCAATAAACATTTCAACAAATTCTGAACCTGCTACACTAAAAAATGGAACGTCTGCTTCATTAGCAATCGCTTTGGCAAGTAAAGTTTTACCTGTACCTGGAGGACCTACTAATAAAATACCTTTTGGAATTTTAGCTCCAACAATTGTATATTTATCTGGTTCTTTTAAAAATGATACAATCTCTTCAAATTCTGTTTTAGCCTCGTCAATCCCTGCTATATCTTTAAAGCTCACACCTGTGTCAGGACGTCGTTCAAATCGTGCAGTTGATTTTCCTAAACTCATTGGTGATTGTCCCGAGCCACCTCCAAAGTTTTCAGAATTTTGGAATAAATAAACTAATCCTGTTATAAAAATTATTGGTAGAAGTATATTACTTAAGATATTAACAAAAATATTTTTTTGCTCAGCAGGATGTGCATCAAAATCAATGTTATATTCTTTTAATTTTTGAATTAACTGTGATGCACCTACAGGTATTTCAACTCGAATAGTTTGTGGACGATTGCCTAATTCTGGGCTAGAAGCTTGAACAATAGCATTACGACTATTATCGTATAAATCAACTTGATTAACCCATCCCATTTCTAAATATTCTAAAAACCGTCCATATGTCATTTTTGAGCTTATAACATTTGGATTTACTTGGTTAATATTTTTTCCGCTTTCAGAACCTTGAACTCCAATCAAGTCGAATTTTTTCGCTGTTAAACTAATTCCACTTAAAAGAGCGATACCTATAAGTAGGTTTCGAACTGTATTATTTTTATTATCGTTCATTTTTTTCGTTTAAGTTTATATAAATTTATTCTCGTAAAAATTTTAACACAGTTCATG
>Ga0123366_1029078_pt1 | contig 9817 bp, 6 predicted proteins | sample GoM_2015_C6C_202_FD_89944 | JGI IMG/M metagenome (GOLD analysis project Ga0123366, IMG submission 89944) | Marine microbial and viral communities from Louisiana Shelf, Gulf of Mexico - GoM_2015_C6C_202_18m (Metagenome Metatranscriptome) | ecosystem: Environmental > Aquatic > Marine > Hypoxic zone ... | reverse complement strand
TGACACCGGAGCAACGGCGTAGTAATTATAATTGTGATATCACCTATGGTACAAATAACGAATTTGGTTTTGATTATTTGCGGGATAATATGTCACTTCAAAAAGAAGACCTTGTGCAGCGCGACCACGCTTATGCCATTGTGGATGAGGTGGACTCAGTTTTAATTGATGAAGCTCGAACTCCATTGATTATTTCAGGTGCGGTGGATGCCCCAGTGGATACATCATTTAAAGATTTACGTCCAATGGTGCAAAATTTGGTTAGAAATCAGAACGCATTGGTCGCCAAAATTGTGGGTGAAGGTGAATCCTTGATGAATGAAGGTAAGGATAAAGAAGCAGGATATAAATTGCTTCAAGCCCTTCGAGGTATGCCGAAACATCCCAAAGTGATGAAAACATTTCAAGAAGTAGGCACTAAGAAATTAGCGCACCAGGTAGAATCTGAATTCATGCGGGATAAAAAACTTCATGAAGTAGATGAAGACCTGTATTTCAGCATTGATGAAAAAACACATGTTATTGATATTACCGAAAAAGGCCGTAATGCCCTGGCACCGGACAATCCGGATGTATTTGTGATTCCAGATTTAGGTGAACTGCTTCATGATATCGATGCAAATGATGCCCTTTCAAAACTGGAGAAAGATCAAGAAAAAGAAAAAGCCCACCAAGTCCATGCAGATCGTTCTGGGCAAATTCATAATATGACACAGTTGCTCAGGGCCTATACCCTGTACGAAAAGGATGTGGAATATGTGGTCCAGGATGGCCGCGTCCAGATTGTAGATGAATTTACAGGTCGCATCTTATCCGGCCGCCGATATAGCGATGGCCTTCATCAAGCATTAGAAGCAAAAGAAAATGTTACGGTAGAACGAGAAACCCAAACCTTAGCCACCATCACCATTCAGAATTATTTCAGGATGTATGATAAACTAGCTGGGATGACGGGAACAGCCGAAACAGAAGCAGAAGAATTTGGGTCCATCTATAATTTGGATGTATTGGTTATCCCAACTCATCAACCAGTAGTGCGGGACGATAGGGATGATTTGATTTACAAAACCACTCGAGAAAAATATAATGCAGTGGTGGATGAAATTACACAATGCCATCATAGTGGTCAGCCTTCATTAGTAGGGACGATTTCGGTTGAAGCATCTGAATTACTATCCCGTATGTTGAAGCGCAAAGGTATCCCCCATAATGTATTGAATGCAAAACAGCACCAAAGCGAAGCAGAAATTGTGGCCCGAGCAGGTCAACGTGGTGCAGTGACCATTGCCACAAACATGGCGGGTCGCGGTACAGACATTAAGCTGGGCGAAGGTATAAAAGAATTGGGCGGTCTCCATATTATTGGTACAGAGCGCCATGAATCACGCCGAATCGATCTACAGCTTAGAGGGCGATCCGGACGTCAGGGCGATCCTGGTTCCAGTGTATTCTACCTATCTCTTGAGGATGATCTTATGCGGCTTTTCAATAGTGAGCGTATTGCCACTGTGATGGATAAACTGGGGGCAGAAGAAGGGGAAGTGATCACAGCAAAGATGGTTACCCGGGCCATCGAAAACGCCCAGAAAAAAGTAGAGCAGCGGAACTTTGGGATCCGAAAACACCTGCTTGAATATGATGACGTGATGAATCAGCAGCGACAAGTGGTTTATAATCTGAGAAAGCAGGCCCTGAATGATGATGAGATCACTGATGCCATCGATGATATGGTGGATGATTATGTAGATGATGAACTCACCCGCATGGAAGACACCAGTCCCCAAAATTGGGATTGGGATAATTTAGGTCAAAACCTATCCTCCCACATGTTGGTTGATGCCAGTTTAGACAAAGTTCAGGAGTCCAGTGATAATCAGGACATTACCATTGAAGATGTCAGACGCTTTGTTTTGGATCAGGCAAAAGAAGTATATCAAACGAGAGAATCTTTGTTGCCGGGCGATGTGATGCGGGGATTTGAAAAATTTGTGGTCCTCCGCACTATTGATGAAAAATGGAAAGACCACCTTTATGCCATGGACCAGTTACGGGAGGGGATTAACCTTCGGGCATATGGTCAAAAGAATCCTTTATTGGAATACAAATCGGAAGGCTTTCAAATGTTTCAGCAAATGATGGCGGATACATCCAGGGCCACCATTCAGCGATTATATCGTACCCAGATTCAAGGGATGGAAGCAGCACCAGAGATGCCAGTCTCCAAGGCGAGAAATGTGCAGATCCAGCATGATGAAACTACAGGTATGGGCTTCTCAGGTCCCTCCATGCAGGAACAGGCAGCAGCCCAATCTGGGGCGCCGAAACAACCGGTTCATGTGGATGAAAAGATTGGCCGAAATGCGAAAATCAAATTGGTCAGTCCTAGCGGTAAACAGGTAGAAGTGAAATACAAAAAATTACAGCAATATTTAAGTCAGGGGTACACACAGGTATGATGAGTAAATCCAAAGATAAATGGGGGTTTTCTACCCGATCTATCCATATAGGCAATACACCGGATAAAGAGGAAGGTTCGGTTTCACCACCCATTCATCTTACATCCACCTTTAAACAGGATGGTGTAGGTAAAAATAGGGGTCATGATTATTCAAGGGTGTCCAACCCAACCCGCGCACGACTTGAAGCAAATCTGGCGACATTAGATGGTGCGGAACATGCCATTTGCTATAGTACAGGCATGGCGGCCACCACTGCATTATTTCAATTATTTGATGCGGGTGATCATATCCTTATTTCTCGTAATACCTATGGGGGTACATACCGCATGTCTATGAATGTGTTGAAGCGGCAAGGAATAACTTTCGATTGGATTGATACAAGAGATCCTGAAAATATAGCCAAGCATATTCGACCGAACACGAAGCTGGTGCATGTAGAAACGCCTACAAACCCCCTTTTGGAATTATGTGATTTAGAAGGAACAGCTACTGTATGTAAAGCGGCTGGTGTTTTTCTCAGTGTTGACAATTCTTTTATGAGTCCCTATGGCCAACGGCCCTTGGAATTGGGTGCGGATGTAGTGATGCAAAGTTCTACGAAATCACTGTCAGGACATTCCGATGTATTGGGCGGTGTCTTAACCACCAACAATGACGACTTAGATGAACGGCTCCGATTTTTGTTGAAAGCCACAGGGGGAGTGCCCAGCCCATTTGACAATTGGATTTTATTGCGTTCCACAAAAACATTGGGATTGCGTTACCAAAAATCTTCGGACAACGCAGTTGAATTGGCGAATTTTTTAGACACTTTAGGTTTACCGCGGGTTATTTACCCCGGATTAAAGAGTCATCCCCAGCATGCGTTGGCCCAACAGCAGCGCACGCCAGATGGGTCAGTGATTTATGGGAATATGATTTCCATTGATGTCGGCTCTACCGAGGCGAGGGATCGATTTTTGGAAAAATTAGAAGTTTTTACATTAGCCGAAAGTTTGGGTGGTGTAGAAAGTTTATGCTGTGTGCCTTATGATATGACCCATGCGGCAGTACCAGTGAAAAGCAAATTAGAAATGGGTATTACAGAATCACTCATTCGGCTTTCAATCGGGATTGAAGATGTGGCGGATTTGAAGGCTGATCTTCAAAATGCATTGTCAAAATAATCCGGATTATTTATTTCAAGTACAGGATATGAATTGTAATTTTTCGGGCTCTTTAATGAGAGAGAATATTGAATTGCCGCGGTGGTGGAATTGGTAGACACGCTGGTCTTAGGAACCAGTATCGCAAGATGTGAAGGTTCGAGTCCTTTCCGCGGCACAAAACCTCGAAAAATTAGTGGATAATCACCCCATAACTGATCAACAGCCAGAAAAGAAATCCGCCCTACGGGTCGTGATTCATAGTTTCTTTGTCGTTCCATTTATTATTGCCATTTTTGCAGTCCTGATATTTTTAGTGGTTAGGATTATGACGGCTGAGCCCAATTCTGCCCATGATTATTTAGAAGATGTAAAAATTGGTGGTACCACCAAAAGATGGCAAGGGGCATTTGAGTTATCTAAAATTTTATCCAACCCTGATATGGTGCCGCCAGATGATCGCTTCAGTGCAGAACTTATTTCTGCTTTCGAATATGCAGCCAATGATAAAGATTTCCGCGTTCGTCAATATCTGGCTCTAGCCATGGGCGCCACAAAAGATAAACAATATGTACCCACACTGATTGATGCTCTTAATCAATATGAGCCCGAAGTGATGATGGCTGCCGCATTTGCTCTTGGCAATATGCAGGATGAGCGTGCCATTGAACCATTGGCAGGATTATTGGACAATGGCGAGCCGCAAGTCCGTCTCCAAGGGGTGATCAGTTTGGGGAAAATTGGCGGTGAAAACACCATCCCATTATTAAAGGATATGCTGACCGATCCAGAAGTGAATGTCCGCTGGGATGCGGCCATTGCGTTGGCCAAACAAAAAAATCGCACAGGTCGAAGAATATTATTAGACCTCTTAGATAGAAAGTATTTAGATTCATTTCCTAATATTGATGAAACGGAGCAGGTTAAGGCCATGATGGTGGCCATCCAAGTTGCCCATTTCGTTCAAGATTTAGATTTGAAAGAATCATTAGAAACGCTTCGTGATAGTGATCCGAATTTAAAAATTCGTGAAGCAGCTCGCGTTGCGTTAGCACAATTTGAATAAAAGGTAATTTATTTATGCCTGAGGCAACCGAAAAAAGGACGGCCACCATTGCACCTTCAAGTCCGCCCCCAGCAGCGTTGGGACAAGCGGATGATGGCTCCAGTGTCACCCGCCGTTCATTCTTTTCATGGATATCTATTGGATGGCTAGCATTTGTCGCAGCCACCGGTGGTTTCTTTACCATGATGCTTCGATTCTTTTTCCCAAATGTGCTTTTTGAGCCAGTACAAACATTTAGAGCTGGTTACCCTGACGATTATATTGTAGGTGAAGTTGACTTAAGGTGGAAAGAAAAATATGGTGTTTGGGTTGTTAGGAATGATGATGGGATTTATGCTCTATCAACTGTTTGCACGCATTTGGGATGTACCCCTAATTGGCAACCATCAGCCAAGAAATTTAAGTGTCCCTGCCATGGAAGTGGGTTTAGAATAACAGGTATCCATTTTGAGGGACCTGCTCCCAGACCGCTTGAAAGGTTTAAAATAACATTAGCTGATGATGGGCAAATCATTATTGATAAAAATCAAAAATATCAACAGGAAAAAGGCCAATGGACTGATCCTGAAGCATTTCTGAAGGTTTAATTCAATGAGCGATAAAAAAAGTTTTCTAGAAAAATTGTCAACTGGTCAGGTTTGGACATCCATATTTAGAGGAGGAGGTGTTCCTCAGTCTAGACGTCAACGTATGATGGTGGTGTTGAATTCTGTATTTTTACATTTGCACCCTGTTAGGTTACCTAAACATGCAGTAAAACTAAAATTTACATGGTGTATGGGTGGACTTTCATTTTTTATTTTTCTCATCTTAACTATCTCAGGCATATTGTTAATGTTTTATTATCGCCCAACAATAGAATATGCCTACACAGATATGATCGATTTAACAGAACAGGTACCTTTTGGTATTATGCGAGAGATACATAGATGGGGTGCGCATGCAATGGTAATAACAGTCTGGCTGCATATGTTCCGTGTATTTATGACCGGCTCTTATAAACCACCTAGGGAATTCAACTGGGCCATTGGCGTAATATTATTGGTATTAACCCTTCTACTGAGCTTCACGGGATATCTTTTGCCGTGGGACCAATTGGCAATTTGGGCCATTGCAGTGGGGTCTAATATGGCCGGTGCTACTCCGTTATTAGGAGCTGAAGGGCCTGGATCAGCTCTGCTTGCGATAGGTGATATTAATTTTATTACTAAAGTAAGTGATGCTCGTTTTGCTTTGATTGGTGGTCGCTTTTTAGGAGAAGCGACTTTACTTAGATTTTATGTTCTACACTGTATTGGTTTGCCATTTATCATTATGATTTTTATGGCCGTGCATTTTTGGAGAATACGTAAAGATGGTGGTATTTCAACTCCAGTCTAAAGTCTATGGAAAATTTTAAATCTTTAGTTAACTATCTTTCAAACCCAACTATTCTGGTAACGGGGGTCTTAATATTATTTCCATTTATTTTTCCGCCAACAAATTGGTTTGAAAAAGTAAATACTAAACTGAAAATTTATAAGTTATGGTCAGGCCCAGGGCTGTTAATAATGACAGTTGTAACAATTGCTTTTTTTGTTTTTGGATTGGGTGACTACAACTTTCGGAGTATCGTTTTAAAACCAGATAATGTACCAATATCTGGTCTCATTCTTTTGCTAATCTTTTTTACATGGTTATCAATGAGCCAAGCATATAAAAATGATGCTTTAGTGGATGAAGGAAAAACCGTTGATGAATTTTATGAAGCGCCAAATGATAAAGTTCTAGTTTGGCCAGATTTAGTTTATGTAGAGCTCATATCGCTGATTTTATTTTCAGCTTTTATGCTCCTTTGGTCAATTGGCCTACCTGCACCACTTGAGCAACCGGCTAATCCCGCAGAATCGCCAAACCCAGCCAAGGCCCCATGGTACTTTTTAGGTTTACAGGAGATGTTAGTTTATTTTGATCCATGGTATGCTGGTGTAGTGTTGCCGACATTTATAATTGTGGGATTGATGGCTATCCCTTATATAGATCGAGATCCAAGTGGATCCGGTTATTACAGCTACAAAAATAGGAAGCTATCTATATCAATCTATTTATTTGGTTGGTTAATCTTATGGAATGTTTTAATCGTGATTGGGACATTCCTAAGGGGTCCCAATTGGGGATTCTTTGGACCCTTCGAGTATTGGGACTCGCACCGTGTGGAAGCCTTAACAAATGTTAATCTATCTGAGCTTATTTATGTAAAATGGCTTGAGATTGGACTCCCTAGCTCCATATTAATTAGAGAGGCACCAGGATTAATTTTAGTATTCTTTTTAATAGGTGTTTTACCTGTTTTATTGGCAAAAACTGGCCTAAAGAAATTTTATGATGAATTGGGTGTTTCAAGGTATTCGATATTTGTTAGCTTAATGATTTTTGCTGCGCTTCTACCGATCAAGATGTACCTAAGATGGCTTTTTAACTTGAAGTACATCATTTCTATCCCAGAGTATTTCTTCAATTTTTAATTCGAATTTTTAAATGAATAATTCAAATTCACAGGAAAGATATTATAATATACTTAAGCTGAATAAATGGTTTGCACTCTCAAGTATACTATTTACCGCATTTTGGATTATGGTATTTGCAGATGATTATAATCGGCCCTGGAAAAAGTACCAGATTGAATTTAGAAAACTAGAAGCAGCAAAAATAAAGCAGGATATAGAAACTGAGGATGCTGCTCTTTCTGAAAATGATGATTATAATAAATTAATTGGTTCGCTAGAATCTATTCAATCTAATCTTGAACTTCAATCTGAAGCTATTTCAGAGATCAATTCCAATTTAAAATCGCTTAACATAGATTTATACAGAGATAACCAAAACTATCAGTTTAGTAAAGCTGATATGGACGCACAGAGGTATAAGTATGAAGAGGCCTTGTATGGAAATGGTGATGTTGCAAGGGAAGAAAAAAAATATTTACAACTAAAAGAAAATACAGATAATGCTTTTTTAATTGCTGAAAAAACACAATTAGCGATTGATAGTCTTAACGAAAAATTAAGGGACGCTAATTCCATCAAAAAAGAATACGATGATCAATTATTTTCATTAACTAAAGAAAAGCAGCTACTTGAGCGTCAACTCTCGAAGCTTGACCCTGAATCAATGAGCTTGCCAAACAGATTAGCGAACATAATTCGGGATTTGCCTGTTATTGACTTTATCGACCCTTTCTATGATGTAAAACAGGTTGTTGTTAATGATCTTGAGGATGATTTGATTTACATGGGTATGCCAAAAGTCGATAGGTGTATGACATGCCATGTTGGTATAGATAAAAAAGGCTTTGAAGATCAACCGCAACCTTATACAACGCATCCTAGATTAGATGAATTTGTTGGAGGCAGTTCTCCACATCCAATGAGTGAATATGGTTGTACTACATGCCATGCTGGTAGAGGAAGGGGAACAGATTTTGTTTCTTCTGGACACATGCCCCAGACCAAAGATCAAGGAAAAGACTGGAAAGAAAAATATAATTGGGAAGCTCTGCATTATTGGGAAGATAAGATGCTGCCCGCACAATATACAGAAGCTGGATGTTTTAAGTGTCATGGAGATAATATGCCTGTTGTTGGCGCTGAAACTCTTACACTTGGACTAGCTACTTTTGAAAAAGCAGGCTGTTATTCATGCCATAATGTTTCAAGGTGGGAAGATAGTCCAAAGCCAGGCCCTAGCTTATATAAGTTGGCCTCTAAGGCAGATAAAGATTGGGTATACAGATGGATTATGGAGCCTAGAGCTTTTAGGCATAACACATGGATGCCTCATTTCTTCAAAAAAGGAAATAATAGTTCCCCTGAAGATATTCTCAGATCTGAGCAAGAATCTATTGCTATGACGGAGTATCTCTTCTCTAAATCAGATGATTATAAATTTGATAGTGGCCTGAAAACAGGTGACCCAGAAAATGGTGCGCTTCTAATATCATCCTTAGGATGTATGGGTTGCCACCAAATTCAGCCAGACGTCGATGATCAATATGACCCATCCTACGAAGGGATTCGCCTTGAACAAGGGCCAAATCTAATTGGTATTGGCTCAAAAACTACTAGGGAGTGGTTATTCAGCTGGTTAAAGAATCCGTATTCTTATCATCCGGATACAAAAATGCCAAACCTTCGACTATCTGATGAAGAAGCTAGCGATATAGCTAGCTATTTAATGCTGGATAAAAATCAAGAATTTGATTTGACAGAGGTACCCGATGTTGATCAAGATATTTTGAATGAAATTAGTAGCGACTTTCTTTCACAAGTGAACTCTACTGTGCAAGTAAATAAAATGCTTGAAGAAATGTCAACTCAAGAGAAATTAGTATTATCCGGTGAAAATTTAATTAGGCACTATGGGTGCTACTCTTGTCATAATATACAAGGGTTTGAAGACACAAAGCCCATAGGTATAGCTTTGAATAATGAAGGAAGTAAACTGATCTCAAAGCTAGATTTCGGGTTCTGGCATGATAAAATACCACACACCAAATGGGATTGGTTTTACAATAAAATTAATCAACCAGAAAAATTTGATTTGATCCCAAATGATGATGGTTCAGTTTCAGTTAAGGAGTTACGACCTTTAGAGAAATCTAGAATGCCTCACTATGGCCTTGAAGATAAAGAGATAAAATCTCTAGTAACCCTAATTATGGGACTTGTTAAAGATGAGATACCTCCAACTAAGCTTCCAGAAAGAACACCAAAGTATCTTGCTGTTACTGCAGGTGAAAAATTCATTCATACAAATAATTGTCTTGGTTGCCACAAAATTGATGAAATTGGTGGAGCAATCTGGCCATCAACAGCTGAGTGGATTAGACAAGTTGCAGATGATGCAAATGCTGAAGATCTAAGTTTAGTTCAAAGTTTCAGCCCACCTCTTTTAAATACCCAAGGTCGTAAAACACAACCACAATGGTTATTGGACTGGTTTAAGAATATATATATGATTAGACCACATCTTCAGGCTAGAATGCCAAGCTTTGACTATACCGATGAGGAATGGAATACAATAATCTCATATTTCCAATATAAAGATGGAAAGAAATTGAATTATGAGGATCCACATAAATTTGTTATGAATTCATCCTCGTATAAAGC
>Ga0123366_1106685_pt1 | contig 9849 bp, 2 predicted proteins | sample GoM_2015_C6C_202_FD_89944 | JGI IMG/M metagenome (GOLD analysis project Ga0123366, IMG submission 89944) | Marine microbial and viral communities from Louisiana Shelf, Gulf of Mexico - GoM_2015_C6C_202_18m (Metagenome Metatranscriptome) | ecosystem: Environmental > Aquatic > Marine > Hypoxic zone ... | reverse complement strand
TATTTTTTGTCACAATCAGTAAACTTGTAAGGGACATCCTATGAAACTAACTAACAATATATTCATCATATCAACAGTTCTATCAAACTGATGCCCTTCAGGTAAGTTGTCAAAATCAGGTCAGAAACAGGTTTTAACCTTTACACATAAAGAAATACCTTCCAGTGAATAGTCTAGGGACCAGTTGGATAATCTAGAGTATATCTACCAGTGGCCACCATTGATCGAAAGATATCATGCTGGCTCCCCTGCTAAATTTAGCAGTCACCCTGTGCACTCAAATATAATATAAATGTTGTTAAGGGGGACAACACATATCTAATAAGTAAAAACATATTTGAGACATAGCAGTTATTAGGTATTGTGCATATATTCTAAATATCCTACTTAGCTAACATCAATATGTTTTGCTAAGATTAGTCTAAAATGTACATTATTGAGGTTTTTGATATAATACTTTTAAGGTAGAGAAGAAAGAATTGTGCATTTGCATCAAGTATCTATATACTTCAAAATAAGGTAGTATATTTTCCATTTATGTATTGCAATGATAATACTACATAGTACTAGATATTTTGTGGTTTTCAAGTGGGTCATTAGTACAATATTGTGCATATATACTTGGTAGTTTTTGTACATACAGAACAAGAAGCAGTAAAATATCATATAACAGTTAAAATTTGTGCATAACCTGCATGATAAGATTAATATAAATGAATAATAAAGATAACAAATAATGTACATTAGAATAGGAATATTATGTTGATAAATACTATCATCAGAGTACTGGTCATGCAGAACAGTACATTGTGCATTTGATAACATAGTATTTGTAATAGCAAGCATATATATATATACTATAACAATATTATTGACAACTTACATAGAATATAGATCTGAGTACTGTAGTTCTAGATTCCAACTGGTCCCTTACACAATGCAATATCAGCAAGAATATAGCATAGCTATATAGAAGATACACAGTTATATACAAAAGAGTCAAGAATTCAAGTGCATTAAACAACACCAAACCACACTGTAAGTATTGTTTTAAGCTTGCAGTTATGAATACTATTTTACATAGTATTCTACCGGTATGTATATTACAGTCACAATCAGTGCTTTGTCATGGTTTGAGTGCTTTAACTGTAGGTATCAGATACACGTGGCAAGTACATCTTTTTAGTCTCTTGAAATACCCGGCCACTTCCACCATCTCCACTATATACACTGTTAGCAGTAGGGAGGTCATTGGGTCTCAACTTATCCCTCATGTTTGTAGGTCTCATATATGGGTTGAATTCCTCAGGATCTGGGTTTCGTGGTCTGCCTCTCTTTGGAGGGATATAGTCATTCCTAGGGAGATCGCGCTCATAGTCGAAGATGTTATAATCTATATCAGGGCGACGTCTGCCAAAGTTGTTGTGGTTGGGTCTAGGACTATTTGTGATGTCATCTATTTTCTGGTTCACAGACTTCTTCATAAACATATAGGCCAAGGCCATTCCTATCACTGCCACTGTAAGGAGACCTATCAATCCATAAGGCAGGTAGACCTTCCACTCCGCCAGCGACTGGGATACACCATTGACAGTGTTCACCGCATTCTGGTCTGTTTTGTCATAGTTCTCACACTGGACACCAGTGAAACCAGGTTTACAATCGCACTTAGGTGCTCCATCTATCACGATACATTTGTGGTCATAGAGACAATAATTGTTCTTTTCAAATGTTGCACATGGGGAAGAGTTCGCGACATCATTAGCATCAATCTCTGTACCAGTGCTGGCGCTGCCAGTTGAACCAGTTGATGTGGTACTTGAAGGTATCACAATCTTCTTGGGAACAACCGCAAGAGGTACACCATGCACATAGATCGTACCAGTACTTGCAGATGAAAATGTACTACCGGTAATGCCACTGAGTCGTTGGTCTTGATTGGTTCCTGAACCAAGGCTACCACCTGCAGATAGGGAACCCTGTGGACCTTTAAGGGGTTCAGAGTTGAGATTCTCAAACGATGATGTGGTGGTATCATTGGTGAATGGGGAGTACATCTGGTACTTAAGTTGCTCTATCTCTGCCGATGATGGGTAGCTGGCAGAATCGGCAGCATAGCGTGTCAACCAAACATACACCAGTTGTTCTCCTGTAGAGGTTTCATTATGGACTTGGAATGTGACGTCACACAGGTCAACTCCATTCACTGTACACTGTCCAGCCTGCGCTTCAACGGCAGCTGAAAGGTCAGCATACAATGTGGTGGAGGTATCAGCATAGTCATCATTCCATGGTGTGTTGATGATCAGATGTAAGGTGAGGATCTCCAAGTCCATGCAGTTATGTCCGTCAACACTGAGGACTTTAGGTAAGGAGCAGCTGCAGGTATAACTACCATCAGTGTTAGTACAGGTCTCCGAACAGCCGCCATTGTTGGTACTACATTCATTAATGTCATCACAGGTTGTTCCATCTGAATTGAGGGTGTAGCCTGTGGCACAGCTACAGTAGTAGGAGCCGATCGTGTTGGTACAGGTATCTTGGCATGGGCTGGTGCCGGAACACTCATTGTCGTCATAGCAGCCATATCCATTACCGGACAGTACATAGCCAGTGAAACATGAACATGAAGCATCACCATTGCTATCAGTGGTGCACACATGCATACATCCACCATTGTTGGTACCACAGTCAGTATCGGCCTCACAACTCCAGCCATTAGAATTCAGTGTATACCCACTGTTACAACTACACACAGCAGTGCCAGTGGAATCATCACAGTTTTGTTCACAGCCTCCATTCCTGAATGTGCAAGCAAAGAAGGACAGAACACAGTCATGTCCATTGGATGACAGTGAATAGCCTGTATTACAACTGCATATAACTGCTCCAGCGAGCAAGTTACAATTTTGTTCGCAACCACCATTGTTGTTATCGCATGATTGTACTTCATCCGCTGTAGTGTGCACGCAAGATTTGCCGTTATCGGCTAGCGTGTAGAGAGAGTCACATGTGCACACCACCACTCCAGTTGTATCAGTGCACGTGTGCATGCAGCCACCATTGTGTTGATCACATGAATCATACAAAATATGTGGATCATCCAGATGACATCCCATACCATCACTTGCCAGGATATAGCCTGTGTTACAAGTGCAGACAACAGATCCACTGCTTTCATCACAAGTGTGTTCACAACCACCATTGTCTGTTGAACATGTTGCAACAGCAGCTTCTCCAGTATCACCCTTTGGTCCCTGAATTCCAGTAGCACCAGTGGCACCAGTATTACCAGTTGCTCCAGTACCTCCTGTACCTCCTGTATGACCAGTTGCTCCTGTTCCACCAGTATAACCTGTTGCTCCAGCCTCACCAGTGGCACCAGTAGAACCTGTTGCACCTGTACCACCAGTTCCTCCAGTATTACCTGTTGCTCCAGCTTCACCAGTAGCACCAGTTCCTCCAGTGCCACCGGTTGCACCAGTGTCACCAGTTGCTCCAGTTCCTCCAGTGCCACCTGTTGCTCCAGCTTCACCAGTGGCACCAGTGTTACCTGTTGCACCTGTACCACCTGTTCCTCCAGTTCCTCCAGTTCCTCCAGTAGCTCCAGTATTACCAGTAGCACCAGTTCCTCCAGTGCCACCTGTTGCACCAGTCTCACCAGTTGCTCCAGTTCCTCCAGTGCCCCCTGTACCTCCAGTTCCTCCAGTGGCACCAGTGTTACCTGTTGCACCTGTACCTCCAGTTCCTCCAGTTCCTCCAGTGTTACCAGTAGCTCCTGTTCCTCCAGTGCCACCAGTTGCTCCAGTATTACCAGTAGCTCCAGTTCCTCCAGTGCCTCCTGTAGCACCAGTATTACCAGTTGCACCTGTACTTCCTGTTGCTCCAGTGTTACCTGTTGCACCTGTACCTCCAGTGCCACCAGTTGCTCCAGTGTTGCCAGTGGCTCCTGTTCCTCCGGTGCCACCAGTGGCTCCTGTAACTCCTGTTGCACCTGTATCACCAGTAGCACCAGTAGCACCTGTAGCACCAGTGTCACCAGTTGCACCAGTTCCTCCAGTTCCTCCAGTTGCACCAGTAAACCCAGTTGGTCCTGTAGCTCCTGTGCCTCCAGTGCCACCAGTAGCACCAGTGTCACCAGTTGCACCAGTACCTCCTGTAGCACCAGTGTCACCAGTAGGACCTGTGTAACCAGTTCCACCGGTGTTTCCTGTGGCACCAGTTTGTCCATCTTCGCCTGTGCCACCAGTAGCTCCTGTACCACCAGTTAACCCTGTAGCACCAGTTCCCCCTGTAGCTCCTGTATCACCAGTTGCTCCGGTTCCTCCTGTTGCACCAGTGTTACCTGTTGCACCAGTACCACCAGTACCTCCAGTACTACCAGTTCCCCCAGTTGCGCCAGTATTACCAGTAGCTCCAGTGCCTCCTGTACCCCCTGTTGCACCAGTGTTACCAGTAGCACCAGTTCCCCCAGTACCTCCTGTAGCTCCTGTGTTACCAGTAGCACCAGTTCCACCAGTACCACCAGTTGCTCCAGTGTCGCCAGTTGCACCTGTTCCCCCAGTACCACCTGTTGCTCCTGTGTTACCTGTTGCACCAGTTCCTCCTGTTGCACCTGTGTCTCCAGTAGCTCCAGTACCACCAGTACCACCAGTGGCTCCAGTATTGCCTGTTGCACCAGTTCCTCCAGTACCTCCTGTTGCTCCAGTATTACCAGTTGCACCAGTTCCCCCTGTACCTCCTGTTGCCCCAGTGTTACCAGTAGCACCAGTTCCTCCAGTGCCCCCAGTACCACCTGTTGCACCAGTTCCTCCTGTTGCACCTGTTTCTCCAGTAGCTCCAGTACCACCAGTTCCTCCAGTGGCTCCAGTATTGCCAGTTGCACCGGTTCCTCCAGTTCCACCAGTTGCACCTGTATTGCCAGTGGCACCAGTTCCTCCAGTACCTCCTGTTGCACCAGTATTTCCAGTGGCACCTGTACCTCCAGTACCTCCTGTGGCTCCAGTATTGCCAGTTGCACCAGTACCACCAGTACCACCTGTGGCACCAGTATTACCAGTGGCACCAGTTCCTCCAGTGCCTCCTGTTGCACCAGTATTTCCAGTTGCACCTGTTCCACCAGTACCTCCAGTGGCACCAGTATTACCTGTTGCACCGGTTCCTCCTGTTCCACCTGTTTCTCCAGTAGCTCCAGTACCACCAGTTCCTCCAGTGGCTCCAGTATTGCCAGTTGCACCGGTTCCTCCAGTGCCACCAGTTGCACCTGTATTCCCAGTGGCACCAGTTCCGCCTGTACCTCCTGTTGCACCAGTATTTCCAGTGGCACCAGTACCTCCAGTACCTCCTGTGGCTCCAGTATTGCCAGTTGCACCAGTTCCACCAGTACCACCTGTAGCACCAGTATTACCAGTGGCACCAGTTCCACCAGTGCCTCCTGTTGCACCTGTATTTCCAGTTGCACCTGTTCCTCCAGTACCACCAGTGGCCCCAGTATTACCAGTGGCACCAGTGCCTCCAGTACCTCCAGTTGCTCCAGTTTCACCAGTAGCGCCAGTTCCTCCTGTGCCTCCAGTGGCTCCTGTGTTACCAGTTGCACCAGTTCCTCCTGTACCACCAGTTGCTCCAGTGTCACCTGTAGCTCCAGTACCTCCAGTGGCACCAGTGTCACCTGTAGCACCAGTTGCACCGGTTGCACCTGTTTCCCCAGTAGCTCCAGTTCCTCCAGTACCTCCTGTACCTCCAGTGTTTCCAGTTGCACCAGTACCTCCAGTGCCCCCAGTTGCACCAGTGTCACCAGTAGCACCTGTTCCTCCTGTGCCTCCTGTAGCTCCAGTATTACCAGTTGCACCTGTCCCTCCTGTACCCCCTGTTGCACCTGTATTACCAGTAGCACCTGTACCTCCTGTTCCACCAGTTGCACCAGTATTGCCAGTTGCACCAGTACCTCCTGTACCCCCCGTTGCTCCAGTATTACCGGTAGCACCAGTACCTCCAGTACCACCTGTTGCTCCTGTGTTTCCTGTTGCACCAGTACCACCTGTACCTCCTGTTGATCCTGTATCACCAGTAGCACCAGTTCCTCCAGTACCACCAGTACCTCCTGTCTGACCAGTAGCACCAGTACCTCCTGTTGCTCCTGTTTCACCAGTTGCACCAGTACCTCCAGTTCCTCCAGTGGCTCCTGTGTTACCTGTTGCACCAGTTCCTCCAGTACTGCCAGTGGCTCCAGTGTCACCTGTAGCACCAGTACCTCCAGTACCTCCTGTTGCTCCAGTATTACCAGTAGCACCAGTTCCACCAGTACCTCCTGTGGCTCCAGTATCACCAGTAGCACCTGTTCCACCAGTTCCTCCTGTTGCACCAGTATTACCAGTTGCTCCAGTTCCTCCTGTGCCTCCTGTTGCTCCTGTGTCACCAGTAGCTCCAGTTCCTCCAGTACCTCCGGTTGCCCCAGTGTTTCCAGTGGCACCAGTACCTCCAGTGCCTCCTGTTGCTCCAGTGTTGCCAGTAGCACCTGTACCACCAGTACCACCTGTTGCTCCAGTATTACCTGTGGCACCAGTTCCACCAGTGCCACCTGTTGCTCCTGTGTCACCAGTAGCACCAGTGCCTCCAGTGGCACCAGTATCACCTGTAGCACCTGTTGCACCTGTTGCACCTGTTTCACCAGTAGCCCCTGTTCCTCCAGTTGCTCCAGTACCACCAGTGTTACCTGTTGCACCAGTTCCTCCAGTTCCACCAGTTGCACCAGTATCACCAGTAGCTCCTGTTCCTCCAGTGCCTCCTGTATCTCCTGTGTAACCAGTTGCACCAGTTCCTCCTGTACCTCCAGTCGCACCAGTATCACCAGTTGCTCCAGTTCCCCCAGTACCTCCAGTTGCACCAGTATTACCAGTAGCGCCTGTTCCACCTGTGCCTCCAGTTGCTCCTGTATCACCAGTAGCACCCGTTCCTCCTGTACCTCCAGTTGCACCAGTGTTACCTGTAGCACCTGTACCTCCAGTACCTCCAGTTGCTCCTGTATCACCAGTAGCACCAGTTCCTCCAGTACCTCCAGTGCCACCCGTTGCTCCAGTTCCACCAGTGCTTCCTGTTGCTCCTGTGTCTCCTGTAGCACCAGTTCCTCCAGTACCCCCAGTGGCACCAGTATTACCTGTTGCACCAGTTCCACCTGTGCCTCCTGTTGCACCTGTTTCACCTGTAGCACCAGTACCTCCAGTTCCTCCAGTGGCACCAGTATTACCTGTAGCACCAGTACCTCCAGTACCCCCTGTTGCTCCAGTATCACCAGTAGCACCTGTTCCACCAGTACCTCCAGTGCCACCTGTTGCTCCAGTTCCACCAGTTCCACCTGTTGCACCAGTGTCACCAGTAGCACCAGTTCCTCCAGTACCTCCAGTGGCACCAGTGTTACCAGTTGCTCCAGTTCCTCCAGTACCTCCTGTTGCTCCAGTGTCTCCTGTAGCACCTGTTCCTCCTGTGCCTCCAGTGGAACCAGTTGCACCAGTTCCTCCAGTTCCTCCTGTTGCACCAGTGTCACCAGTTGCACCAGTTCCACCAGTACCTCCAGTGGCACCAGTGTTACCAGTTGCCCCAGTTCCTCCAGTACCTCCTGTTGCTCCAGTGTCACCTGTCGCACCAGTTCCTCCTGTTCCGCCAGTAGCACCAGTATTTCCTGTGGCACCAGTACCTCCAGTGCCTCCTGTTGCTCCAGTGTCACCAGTAGCACCAGTTCCTCCAGTACCTCCTGTTGCTCCAGTATTACCTGTTGCACCAGTGCCTCCAGTACCTCCTGTGGCTCCTGTGTCACCAGTGGCACCTGTACCTCCTGTAGCACCAGTTTCACCTGTTGCACCAGTACCACCTGTTGCTCCTGTCTCACCAGTGGCTCCAGTTCCACCAGTGCCTCCAGTATTACCAGTTGCTCCAGTTCCTCCAGTACCTCCAGTAGCACCAGTATCACCAGTAGCACCAGTTCCTCCAGTGCCTCCTGTAGCTCCAGTGTTACCAGTAGCACCAGTTCCACCAGTACCCCCTGTTGCACCAGTGTCACCAGTAGCACCAGTTCCTCCAGTACCACCTGTGGCACCAGTATTACCAGTTGCGCCAGTACCTCCTGTACCTCCTGTTGCCCCAGTATCACCAGTACCACCAGTACCACCAGTACCTCCAGTAGCACCTGTATTACCAGTTGCACCTGTTCCTCCAGTTCCTCCTGTTGCACCAGTGTCACCTGTTGCTCCAGTTCCTCCAGTGCCTCCAGTGGACCCAGTATTGCCAGTGGCACCAGTTCCTCCAGTACCACCTGTTGCTCCAGTATCACCAGTTGCACCAGTTCCTCCAGTACCGCCTGTTGCACCAGTATTACCAGTTGCACCAGTTCCTCCTGTGCCTCCTGTGGCTCCAGTGTCACCAGTGGCACCTGTACCTCCAGTCCCACCAGTAGCTCCTGTATTACCAGTTGCTCCAGTTCCTCCAGTACCTCCTGTAGCTCCAGTGTTACCAGTTGCACCAGTACCCCCAGTGCCACCAGTTGCTCCAGTATTTCCAGTTGCACCAGTACCTCCAGTTCCTCCTGTGGCTCCAGTGTTACCTGTTGCACCAGTACCCCCAGTTCCTCCAGTAGCACCAGTGTTACCAGTTGCACCAGTTCCACCTGTACCTCCAGTTGCTCCAGTTTCACCAGTGGCTCCCGTACCTCCTGTAGCACCAGTGTCTCCTGTTGCACCAGTAGAACCTGTTGCTCCAGTTTCACCAGTGGCTCCAGTGCCTCCAGTTCCTCCAGTATTACCAGTTGCACCTGTTCCCCCAGTGCCTCCTGTTGCTCCAGTGTCACCAGTTGCTCCAGTTCCCCCTGTACCACCAGTGGCTCCTGTATTACCAGTTGCACCAGTTCCCCCAGTACCTCCTGTTGCTCCAGTATTACCAGTAGCTCCAGTGCCTCCAGTTCCACCAGTGGCTCCAGTATTACCAGTGGCCCCTGTTCCTCCAGTACCTCCTGTGGCTCCAGTATTACCAGTTGCTCCAGTTCCTCCTGTGCCTCCTGTTGCTCCAGTATTACCAGTAGCACCAGTACCTCCAGTGCCTCCAGTTGCACCAGTATCACCAGTTGCACCAGTTCCTCCAGTTCCTCCTGTTGCACCTGTGTTACCAGTTGCTCCAGTTCCTCCAGTACCTCCAGTTGCACCAGTATTACCAGTAGCACCAGTTCCGCCAGTGCCTCCTGTGGCTCCAGTATTACCAGTGGCACCTGTTCCACCAGTACCTCCTGTTGCCCCAGTGTTACCAGTAGCACCAGTTCCTCCAGTACCTCCAGTTGCTCCTGTATTTCCAGTGGCACCAGTTCCTCCAGTACCACCTGTTGCACCAGTATTCCCAGTGGCACCAGTTCCTCCAGTACCACCAGTCGCTCCAGTGTCACCTGTAGCACCAGTACCTCCAGTACCTCCTGTGTTACCTGTTGCACCTGTTCCTCCAGTGCCTCCAGTGGCTCCTGTGTTACCTGTTGCACCAGTACCTCCAGTCCCACCAGTGGCTCCAGTGTCACCTGTAGCACCAGTACCTCCAGTACCTCCTGTTGCTCCAGTATTACCTGTTGCACCAGTTCCACCAGTACCACCTGTTGCTCCCGTATCACCAGTTGCACCAGTTCCTCCAGTACCTCCAGTTGCACCAGTATTACCAGTTGCTCCAGTTCCTCCTGTTCCTCCTGTGGCTCCTGTGTTACCCGTGGCACCTGTTCCTCCAGTGCCACCAGTAGCTCCTGTATTACCAGTTGCTCCAGTTCCTCCAGTCCCACCCGTAGCTCCAGTGTTACCAGTTGCACCAGTACCCCCAGTGCCACCAGTT
>Ga0123366_1159821_pt1 | contig 10062 bp, 8 predicted proteins | sample GoM_2015_C6C_202_FD_89944 | JGI IMG/M metagenome (GOLD analysis project Ga0123366, IMG submission 89944) | Marine microbial and viral communities from Louisiana Shelf, Gulf of Mexico - GoM_2015_C6C_202_18m (Metagenome Metatranscriptome) | ecosystem: Environmental > Aquatic > Marine > Hypoxic zone... | reverse complement strand
TAAATTCCCGGTCTTCTAAAGATCATGTTAGACTGGAAATCATTACATAAAACAATCGATAGCGCGGGTAGGATTTTACTGTCCACCCATGAAAACCCAGATGGTGATGGACTCGGCAGTGCTTATGCCATGTATCATTATCTGAAAAGTTTGGGTAAAGATTGCCGCTTTGTCCATATATCTGATCTCCCATTTGAATATGAATTTCTAAATACCGATGATGTTATTGAAACCTATGATGCCGATCGTCATAATGGTTGGATTGCTAATACAGAATTGGCATTGATTTTTGATGTGGGTGATTACCGTCGTATGCGGCAAATTGGTGACGAGTTAGAAGCCCATAATGTTCACGTGGTGAACATTGATCATCATCCTGATTTGAGCGATGGACGATTTACAGAAAATTTTATCAATATTGAAGCTGCTGCCACGGGTGAGATGGTTTACGATTTTATGATGGCCAATCATATTTCACTTACACAAGAAATTGCAGAAGGTATTTATACGGGTGTTATGACCGATACGGGATCTTTTTGTTATAGCAATACCAATCAGAAATGTCACCAAATTGCCATGGAATGTATTGGAGCAGGTGTGAATACATCAGCTATTTATCAGTCTGTATATGAGAGCAGTTCGAAAGGACGCGTGGCATTGTTAGGTTTAATTCTGAACAATCTGAATTATAATGAAACAGGAGAATTGGCCTGGTTTACGATCGATCAATCAATGATAGATAAAGCAGGTGCGACCAATAAAGATGTAGATGGATTTACAGATTTCGTCCGGACGATTCGCGGTGTTGAGGTAGCGGTCATGGTATATGAAAATTCCGATAACTCCTGCCGGATTAATTTCAGATCCAAAGGTAAATATATCATTAATGGTATTGCGAAAGCCATGGGGGGTGGCGGGCATCAATTGGCTGCCGGTGCCGTGGCAGACGGCTCTATGGATGAAGTGCTTCCAAAAGTGTTAACAAAAACACGAGCTGCGCTAGCCCAACAGAACGGAACTCCTTAATGAAGATTTTATTGGCAAAAGATGCAGGCTATTGTTTTGGGGTTCGGGATGCAGTGGATTTGGCTTATGAAACAGCAAAAAAGCATGGTGATGTATATATGCTTGGCCATATTGTTCATAATGAAAATGTGGTCAATGCTTTGGATGGGGCCGGTGCAAAAGTGGTTGATACACTTGAAGAAGTCCCAGACGGGAAGCCCATTCTTTTCCGAGCTCATGGTACGTCCGTTGATACATGGGGAGATGCGAAATCAAAGGATATGAACATTGTGGATGCAACTTGTCCATTAGTATGGGAAATCCATGAAGAAGTGAAAAAATTAGAATCGGAAGGGCGAAAGATAATTATCGTTGGCGACCATGGTCATGACGAAGTAGTGGGTATAGCCAGCCAAGTCAAAGATCCCATCATTGTAGCCACGCCAGAGGAAGCAGTCGCATTGCGTAAAACCAAGCGAGCCGGCGTGGTCAGTCAATCCACTCAAACGATTGAAAACGTCCAGGAAATTATTAATATTATTATGACCAAGGTCTTTGATCTGCGCTTTGTGAATACCATTTGTTTTCCAACAAAGCGGAACCAAACACAGATTAAAGAATTGGCAAAGCAGTGTGATGTGATGATTGTAATCGGATCATTTACAAGTGCCAATTCAAAACGGCTCACGGCCTTGGCTAAAGAGCGAAATAAAAATTCATACCAGGTAACCTGTGCTGATGATATCAAATTAGATTGGTTAAAAAATGCAGAAGTGGTGGGTGTATCTGCAGGCGCAAGTACACCAGATATTATTATAGATGAAGTTTTAACTAAAATTAAAGAAATTGGGCAAGTCCCAGAGGAGATTGTATATGGCTGATAAAGGATCATTCGAAGTCAAAGTCGGATTAGCCGAAATGTTAAAAGGGGGCGTCATCATGGATGTGATGAACGCGGATCAAGCAAAAATTGCTGAAGATTCAGGCGCGGTGGCCGTTATGGCGTTGGAGCGGATACCCGCATTAATCAGAGAAGAGGGCGGTATTGCACGGGCCAGCGACCCGCAAATGATTAAAGATATTCAAAGTGTAGTATCCATCCCGGTTATGGCAAAGGTGCGAATTGGTCATTTTGCCGAAGCCCAAATTTTGGAAGCACTCGAAGTTGACTTTGTGGATGAAAGCGAAGTGCTGACACCTGCCGATGAGCATAACCATATTTGGAAACATGATTTTAAAGTACCTTTTGTTTGCGGCTGCCGGAATTTAGGTGAAGCTCTCCGTCGTATTGGTGAAGGTGCTGCCATGATTCGGACAAAAGGTGAAGCAGGTAGTGGAAATATTGTAGAAGCAGTACGCCATATGCGCCAAGTGCAGAGTGAAATGAAAAAATTAACCGTCATGAATCAAGATGAGTTGATGGCAGCAGCCAAAAATATGGGTGCCCCGTTTGCCTTGGTACAGCAAGTGGCCAAATTAGGTAAGCTTCCCGTTCCAAATTTTGCCGCAGGCGGTGTAGCGACTCCTGCCGATGCATCTCTCATGATGCAGTTGGGTGCTGAAACCGTATTTGTAGGGTCCGGTATATTCATGAGTGATGATCCTGCGCCGAGAGCGAAAGCCATTGTGGATGCAGTTACTTATTATCAAGATCCGGCTAAACTGGTTGAGATTTCTACAGGACTCCAATCTGCAATGAAAGGATTGGATATGTCAGAAATCCCTGAAGGTGAGCGTTTACAGGAAAGAGGCTGGTAAGGAAGCGGGGCTTCCAATTTGAAGATGATTGGCGTCCTGGCATTACAGGGGGACTATGAAAAACATATCCAGATTTTGGATCAATTGGATATGGCTTCAACCGAAGTGAGATATCCAGAACAACTGGATTCCATTGAAGGATTAATCATCCCCGGTGGCGAATCCACAACCATGACAGATCTGATGCAACGCGTAGGATTTCATAATCCAATTCGAGAATTTTCAGCAAAGAAACCCATACTAGGAACCTGTGCAGGCCTCATTATAATGGCCAAACCAGTAGATGATTCACGCATAGAACCATTGGCAATATTAGATGTTGATGTTGATCGCAATGCCTACGGTCGCCAGGTCCATTCATTCACCGATCAGTTGCCTGTTACATTGAATGGCAAAAGTAATTCTACAAAGGCAACATTCATCCGAGCACCTAGAATCTCAAGAATTGGACCATCTATAGAGGTCATCAGCACTTACGAAGGGGAACCGGTAGCTATAAAACAAGATCATCATATGGGATTGGCTTTTCATCCCGAATTAGATGGTGTGACCCTTTTTCATCAATTCGTATTCAGTACGCAATTTGAAAGTGTTCATGCAGCTTAACCTATTACCGCACATAAAATCTCCGGCAGATATCAAGGATTTCACGCCGGAACAATTACGGCAATTGGCTGATGAAATTCGCCATCATACCATTGATGTGGTGAGTCAGGTTGGTGGTCATTTGGCACCAACTTTGGGCGTAGTGGAATTGACTGTGGCTCTCCATAAAGTTTTTGATACGCCTGATGATAAGGTGGTCTGGGATGTGGGTCACCAAGGATATGCCCACAAACTGCTCACGGGGCGGTTTGATTCATTCACTACCATTCGTCAACATGGGGGCCTCAGCGGTTTTCTTAAACGGTCTGAAAGTGAATATGATTCATTTGGAGCCGGCCATGCATCCACGTCTATATCTGCAGCAACAGGAATAGCAGAGGCGCGAAAACACACAGGTATAGATTATCGCGTAGTGGCAGTCATTGGTGATGGTTCCATGACAGGTGGTCTTGCCTTTGAAGCTTTGAATAATGCAGGGCATTTGCGCACACCCATGCTGGTAGTGCTGAATGATAATGAAATGTCTATCAGTCCCAATGTGGGTGCCATGAATGCTTATCTTACTCGAATTGTGACTAATCCTATTTATAATCGAATTCGGGAAGAAATCTGGAAAATTTCAGGAAAACTGCCATTTGGTAAACGAACGGCGAGAACCATGCTTCATCGAATTGAAGAAAGTTTAAAAACCCTTTTGGTCCCCGGAATGTTATTCGAAGAGCTTGGGTTTAGATATTTTGGTCCAATAGACGGTCATAATTTAGATGCCCTTGTTTCCACACTCGATCGTGTTAAAGATTTAAAAACACCGGTACTGCTTCATGTCCTGACCAAAAAAGGGAAGGGATTGGTTTCCACCAATGGTAAGAATGAGGAGTATCACAGTGATGCAGTCAAGTTTCATGCGGTTAAGCCCAACGGAAATACCAAAGATAAAATTTCCTCTCCTTCCGATGTAGTGCCCAATGCTCCTGTTTTCCAGGATGTATTTGGTGCACTCGTCTGTGAGATTGCCCGTAATCGGAAAGATACAGTGTGCATCACCGCCGCCATGCGTGAAGGAACCGGCCTTGTGCCTTACGCAAAAGCTTTCCCGAATCGGTATTATGATGTTGGGATTGCAGAAGGCCATGGTGTTACTTTTGCTGCAGGGTTGGCCACAGAAGGTGTGCGTCCCATCGTGGCAATCTATTCTACCTTTCTTCAGCGGGCCTTTGACCATATCGTCCATGATGCCGCCATTCAGCATCTGCCTGTGGTATTTTGTATGGATCGTTCCGGTATTGCTGGTGAAGATGGTCCTACTCACCATGGTGCATTAGACATAGCTTATATGCGATGCATTCAAGGTATGACCGTGGCCACACCTAAAGATGGGAATGAATTACGCCATCTCCTTTATACGGCGCTGGGTCATAATGGTCCATTTGCCATTCGTTACCCCAAAGCCTCTTCTGTGGCATTTGATCCACAGGGACAACCTGAATTATTACCCATCGGTAGCTGGGAAGTGGTACGCCAAGGCAATGATGTGGTCATTTTAGCTCTGGGTGCTCAAGTGCGAGATGCAGTGAATGCGGCAGATCAACTGGCTCAAGAAGGCGTCAGTGCAGAAATAGTGAATTGCCGTTTTATTAAACCAATGGATGCATCCTATTTGAAATCAATTCTGAAGCGATTTGTCCAAGTGATTACAGTGGAAGAAGGTGTACGATCCGGCGGATTTGGGGAAGCGGTATTATCCTGGCTATCCACCAATGGGTATAATGGTGAAACAAAAATTATTTCTCTTCCGGATGATTATGTAGAACATGGTCCCCGACAAGTATTGCTTGACCAATATGGCATCAATGCAGCTGACATTAAAGCGGCCGTAAGCAAAAGGACCATGCCCGTAGGGATTGGTACATAAAATATGAATTCAATCGTATTGGTTTTCATCGGTTTAACGGTATTTTTTCTAGGATATCGGTTTTATGCCAAATTTATTGGAAATCGTATTTACGGTATCCAGGATGAAGATTTCACCATGCCGTCTAAAGCATTAGAAGATGGGGTGGATTATGTACCCACTAAAAAGCACATTTTATTCGGTCACCACTTTACATCTATTGCAGGTGCCGCGCCGATTATTGGACCTTGTGTGGCTGCCTATTGGGGATGGCTTCCTGCCTTGGCTTGGATTCTAGTCGGAACGGTTTTTATGGGCGCCGTGCACGATTTTGGTGCTTTGGTTACCAGCGTAAAAGAAAAGGGTAGAAGTATTGCGGATATTGCGTCCACCACCATTAGTAAACGGGCGCGCCTCATGTTTCTCATCTTTGTAATTTTATTGGTGTGGTTGGTTCTGGCTGTGTTTGCCATGGCCATTGCGGATTTGTTTGTGGGGATTCCTGCTTCTGTGATACCCATAAATGTTGAAATCATTATCGCCTTCATCTTGGGCTTTCTGATTTATAAAAAGAAAATGGACAGTCTTGTCCCATCCTTAATTGCTTTAGGAATGTTATACTTTTTTGTTTGGGTGGGGACGAAAGCACCAGTAGACTTTACCACATCCATGGCCGTTCAGGATGCGAAAAATTTGTGGATTGTGCTTCTCTTTATTTATTCGGCCATTGCCAGTTTATTGCCTGTATGGACATTGCTGCAGCCACGAGATTATATTAACAGTCACCAGCTTTTTGTGGGACTTGGTTTATTGTTTTTAGGCATTTTTGTCGCCCAACCCGTAGTGGATGCACCTGCAGTAAGGTCTTTATCTGAAACGGGGACACCGGGATTATTCCCATTGTTATTTGTGACCATCGCTTGTGGCGCTATCAGCGGATTCCATGGATTGGTAGCCTCAGGAACATCCTCAAAACAACTGGAACGATTAGTTGATGCAAAACAGGTGGGATATGGTGGAATGATAGGTGAAGGCACCCTGGCATTGGCTTCCACCATTGCGGCTGTGGCGGGAATCTCCCTTGTAGGCAGCAGCCATTTGCCAGCAGTAGGACAGGTGGCGGATTTAAATTGGGCCGTCTATTATGATTCATGGGCCCACGCCAGCAGCAATAAAGCCACTGCATTCGTACTTGGTGGTGGTGCATTGTTACAATCCTTAGGCATCCCCGAAGGAATGGCCAATACGCTCATGGCAGTCTTAGTCATCTCATTTGCAGCGACTACCCTAGACACAGCAACACGAATTCAAAGATTTATCCTGAATGAATTTGGTTTAGCTATAAAACTAAAACCCTTAACCAATCGGTATATTGCCACCGCCATTGCCATTATCCCTGCCATTTTATTGGCCTTTTGGAATGTGTCTGATCCTGGAACGGGAGCAACAAGACAAGCTGGTTGGATACTTTGGCCTATCTTTGGTGCATCCAATCAAATGTTAGCTGCACTCACCTTAATGGTGTTGTCTCTTTATTATTGGCAAAAGAAAAAACCGGTGCTGCCCATCCTGATACCGATGTTAATCGTTCTTGCAATCACCTTCACAGCTTTGGTTGCCAATGCACTCAAATTTTATGACCAGAATACGGTTCTATTTGGTTTAACCATCATCTTGATTGGACTCATCATATGGATGGTTTTCGAAGGTGTGATTAAAGTATTAGAAATACGAAGAACGCAGTAAATTCTAAGTCCGAATTAAGCCATGTCAAAACAATTAGAATTATTTCAAAAGGCCCGCAATCATTGGGAAGCTGAATCCAAGGCGTCTGCCACTCGCGATTACAGTTTTGATACCCTCAGTGGTGAAGAAGTAGATCCCCTGTACTATCCGGATAATCCCAATGATGATTATATGGACAAATTGGGTTTCCCGGGACAATTTCCATATACCCGTGGTGTTCATACCAATATGTATCGGGGCAAGCTCTGGACAAAACGCCAATTTTCCGGTTTTGGTACACCTGAAGAAACCAACGCTCGATATCATTCTCTCTTAAGCAAAGGGCAAACTGGTCTTTCTGTTGCCTTTGATATGCCTACTCTGATGGGATACGATCCGGATCATCCATGGTCCGAAGGTGAAGTGGGCAAATGTGGTGTATCCGTGGCATCCATCAAAGATATGGAACGTCTTTTTGATGGAATTAATTTGGGTGACATTTCTGTATCCCAGACAATAAATGGTCCAGCGGTGATTCTATTGGCCTTTTATATTGCGGTGGCAGAAAATCAAGGCATCCCTTTGAAAAATTTACGCGGCACGCTTCAAAATGACATTTTAAAAGAATTCATTGCCCAGAAAGAATGGATTTTTCCGCCGGAACCATCCATGCGGGTGATAACGGATATGATGTCATTCTGCACCGAGCATATGCCCAAATACAATACCATTTCCATCTCAGGATACCATATACGGGAAGCAGGGTCCACCGCAGCGCAGGAATTGGCATTTACCTTGGCAGATGGCTTTACCTATGTAGAGTATGCACAAGCAGCCGGCCTAGATGTGGATGCATTCGCACCGCGACTTTCTTTCTTTTTTAACTCTCATTTAGATTTCTTTGAAGAAATCGCCAAGTACCGTGCAGCGCGCAGGATTTGGGCCAAACGGATGAAAAATAAGTATGGCGCAAAAAATCCACGTTCTTGGAAATTACGTTTTCATACCCAAACAGCAGGATGCTCCTTGACTGCACAACAGCCGGAAAATAATATCGCCCGTACGGGATTTCAGGCTATGGCAGCCGTCTTGGGCGGTACACAGTCTCTTCATACCAATTCTATGGATGAGACTTTGGCTTTGCCTACAGAAAAAGCGGCAGAAATTGCCCTGCGCACCCAACAGCTTATTGCATTTGAAACGGGTGTTGCCAACGTGGCTGATCCGTTGGGCGGTTCGTGGTTTGTAGAATCCATGACGGATAAGATGGAAGCAGAAGCTGAAAAATATTTTGATGAAATAGAAAATTTGGGCGGTGTCATCCCTGCTATCGAAAAAGGATATTTTCAACGAGAAATCGCAAGGGCAGCATCCGAATATCAACAGAAAATTGATGATAAACAATTGATTCACGTAGGTGTAAATGCGTTTGAAAAACAGGATGAAGAAATTGAAATCCCACTACTAGAAATTGGTGATGCAGCAGAAAATCAGCAAAAAGAAGTACTCTTACAATTGCGGGCTGCGAGGGATGATAATGCAGTACAACAAGCCTTAAGCCGCATCCAAGAAGCCTGCGTAAACGGAGAAAACATTATGCCGCCCATCATTGAAGCGGCAAAAGCTTATGCCACCATGGGAGAAATTATTGTGGCCATGAAAGCAGAATTTGGTGAATGGCAGGAAGCGGCCATTTTTTAAAAGGGGAATAATATGCAAAGTAATAAAAAATTTATGGTGATGATTGGAGGCGTAATTGCGGTGGTCATTTTTTGGATTGGATGGGTTTCGTCCAATCCTGCAGATGAAAAAGCCATGGCCACTTTCGTTTCCGTGGAACAATTGCTTGATGACAATATCAATAAAAGAACCAAACTAGGTGGATTGGTGAAAGATGGCTCTATCATCATTTCTGAGACCAATTATCTGGATTGCACCTTTATCCTAAAAGAAGGCCACACTGAATTAGCAGTGAAATATGACAAAACGCGTCCGGATCTATTCAAAGATGGGGCAGAGGTCATTGTTACAGGCCAGTATCTCGACGGCACATTTTATGCGGATGAATTGCAGACTAAATGTGCTTCACGATATGAAGGTGATCTCCGTGACGAAAACGCATATAACTTAACCGAAATCGATACATGACCCCAATTGCCGGTGGTGCGGCCCTAAACCTGGCATTCGGGTTTAGTATCCTTACCGTTATTTCATTAATATTTTATACCCGTAGCGGAGATCAGCGACTGTTCTGGGTAGGGCAGCGCCTATCACTGGCCATTTCATTTTTTGTATTTATGGCCACATTCATCCTGTCTTACCAGTTGATGATCAGCAATTTTGATATTGACTATGTGGCCCGTTATACAAGCCTTGAAACACCCACCATGTATAAAATATCAGCCTTGTGGGCAGGTCAGTCAGGTTCATTGTTATTTTGGTTATTTATCCTTTCCATATTTGCCACCACTACGGTGATCCAAAACCAAAATAAGCATCACCGCCTCATGCCTTGGGTCATCATTACTTTGGCCGTGATTCAAATGTTTTTTCTCGTATTGACGAATTTTGTAACGAACCCATTTATGCCTACGGATGCAGATTTCGTTGTGGCCAATGGGAATGGACTAAACCCTTTATTGCAGAATGTGACCATGGCCATCCACCCACCAACACTCTATTTGGGATATGTGGGATTTTCTGTACCCTTTGCTTTTGCCTTTTCTGCATTAATGAACAAAGATACCAGTTCATTGTGGATTCAAAGTATCCGGCGTTGGACATTGGTGGCTTGGCTGTTTCTCAGTATGGGTATTATCTTAGGTGGCTGGTGGGCTTATCAAGAATTAGGCTGGGGCGGCTATTGGGCGTGGGATCCCGTGGAGAATGCAAGCTTTATGCCGTGGCTAACTGCAACAGCCTTTGTCCACTCTATCATTATCCAGGAAAAGAAGGATATGCTTAGGGTGTGGAATATGGTGCTCATCATCCTCACCTTTACCTTATGTATATTTGGTACATTTTTGACGCGATCCGGTGTTATGAGTTCGGTCCATTCATTTACCGCATCTTCATTG
>Ga0123366_1134533_pt1 | contig 10274 bp, 12 predicted proteins | sample GoM_2015_C6C_202_FD_89944 | JGI IMG/M metagenome (GOLD analysis project Ga0123366, IMG submission 89944) | Marine microbial and viral communities from Louisiana Shelf, Gulf of Mexico - GoM_2015_C6C_202_18m (Metagenome Metatranscriptome) | ecosystem: Environmental > Aquatic > Marine > Hypoxic... | reverse complement strand
TTTTTTTCCTAAGTTTTTTTTGTAGATATTTTACATATTAGGAAGAAATTGAATGCCTGCACCATTAGTTTGGACTCAATTAAAGTAGGATAAAAAATAATAAGTTCCGACACCTGGGAGTGGTCATACCTTGACCACAGTCGGAAAGTCCCATATTATGTTTGGAGGACTTGATAATTAAACAAAAAAGGATGGAAAATTGGTTCCTAATAATCAAGTATATTCTTTAAGGGTTTAATAACAAAATTGTATATGGAGTCTTCAAAATTGTGGAGGAGACTAGCCATTACCTCGTACTAGACATGCTGCTTGTGCTCTCGGAAATGACAAATTATTTATTTTTGGTGGATATTATTCATCATCTTTAAGATTAAATGATGTTTATATCTTAACTTTAAAGGATTTTACCTGGAAATAACCACCTAATCAAAAAGCAGGTGGAGAACCAAAAAATGCTGAATCTAAAATCGGTGCTCCGGAACCTAGAGCTAATCATACATGTACTTTTCATAAAAATAAAGTTTACGTTTTTGGAGGTCACGGAGGTGTTGATTACTAAAGAACATCATTTAATGATTTACATTTTTATGATTGTGAAACTTCAGAATGGACAAAAATTGAAAATGTTGGTGGAAGCGGTCCTCAGCCAAGAGGAGGTCATACAGCTGCCTTGTTAAGTTAGGAAGACAAAATCATAATTTATGGAGGGTGGTCTTAAACATGCCAATATTCAGATATTTTCATCTATAACATAAATGACAACGAATGGATTGATCCTGAGCTAAGTCATGAAATCCCACGTTGGTATCATTGCGGCTAGATAGTATCTGCTATTCCTTCCTGGAAATACTTTGTTTTTGGTGGTAGTGTTGGAAATTTCGAAGAGGGAGGAAACAGAACCTAAAGTAAAATGACTGACGATGCTTTCGTTCTTGATATTTAATAAATGAAATGGGCCCCCATTCCTTTAGAATCAAACGAAAGACCTAAGGCTAGAGAAAATTCCTGTATGATTTTCGATTAAAATGAATCAAGATGTATTATCTTTGGTGGCTGGTCTAATTAATGGCTCTCAGATGTCTATGCCTTGAGCGTTGCAACTATTACTGGGCCTCCTTATGCTATTTACAGTCTTGACCCAGCACTTGGACCTTTGACAGGAAAAACGAGAATTGTGATTACAGGAGACGGTTTTAAAGACAGCTCAAATATCATGGTCAGATTTAGTTCTGGAAAAGCAGCTTCACCTGAGGTTTAAGGTAATTTTATCAGTGAAAATGAACTTTGGTGTGAAAGTCCAAATTTTGAACAATTCGGACCCAGAACTTCAGAAATAACCATCAACATCAATAAATAAGATTATACTATTACTTCAGTAAATTTCAAATTTTTCTTAAATACTAAAGCTGAAAACACTATTTGCTATGGGCCAGGTTTGTTACATGAAAATGCCTGTGGAACTTAGAGTTAGTTTGTAATCTAAGCTAGAAATACTAATGGAAAAAATAGAGAAAGTGGTCGGGATGAGTTCGCTATTACGATAACTAAAAATATTGAAGAAGCAGAATTAGAGTAAAAAATCGAGGCTATGAATTAAGAAGAACTTAAAAAAATCGAAGAATTACCTGAAGAAGAATAAGAAAAAGCTCAAGAAGAAAGAATGCCCGAAAAGGAAAAACGAGAAATTATAATGAAAGAATTAGAAGTTCCATTTGAAATCAAAGATACTGATGATGGAAAATATTATGTATCGTATTAATTGAATGAGGAATCGACCGATGTCAACATTGATGTTAAATATAAAGATGAAACTGACTAGTGGGTTCCTTGTAGAGGTAATCCCTACAAGGCATCATGGAAACCAGATTTGAATGCAAAAAATAATGAATTAACTGGTCCTGCTATGATCAACTATATCACTAATAGTTTAAATGAATTTGAAAAATTTTCAGGTGATGCCAAAAATAATATCAACATTAAAAATCGTAACACTGACGATGTTTTTGAGTTGCTATCTGTCAAAGAAAATTTACACAATATTAAAGAAAGAAAAGACAAGTATTTCCTAGAATTAGACGTAGTTGAACAATGTTTAGCCCATTTGCATGACTTAGATATCTAACGAGATGGTGATATAAAAAGAACATCTAAAGCTAAAGAAGATTGGACTAATTTATAAAAAATGGCTGTTACAGTCGAAAAAGATATCGCCCAACCTGTAAAAACTGAAGCTGACAAAAGTCAACAAAATTTGATAAAATTTGAAGAAAAAATGAAAGAATATTATCAAAATATGAAAAAAGAAACATTTTACCAATATGCAACTGGTGTTGAGGATTCAAAGGCAAAAATTGAGGAATGTAATGAGAAAATTGTAGAATTTGAAAAGGGTTTACAAGATTTTGAGTATTTTAGTAAAATGTTTAGCTTTGAAGAAGCTTTAATTCCAGCATAAAAGGTTTTAGACTAGATTAAAGCTGAAGTCTAAGGTGTAACAAAAATTTGGGATCATATTAAAAAATGTCAAGATAAATTTGTTGAATATTTAGAATTAAAATGGGTGAATGTTGACTGTATAGAGATGGAAGATGAAGTAAAAAAATTATTAAAAGAACTGAGAGATTAAAGAGGTGTTGATAAGCGTAGCAATGTGTTCGTAGGTATAAATGAGAACATAAAATAATGGACCATATTTTTACCATTATGCGGTGAATTGAAAGATCCATCAATGGAGACCGAGGACGAGAGACATTGGATTAAAATTAAAGAGGTTGTCCAAAAAGATTTCAAAATTGATGAACATTTATAATTATAAATTATTTGGGACTTGAAATTATATGAACACAAAGATATGATTGAAGAAATCACCGATCAATCTAAAAATGAGTTAAAAATGGAAAGAGGTATCAAGAAAATTGTCGATTTATGGCAAGAAGTAGAGTTTGAGCCCGTAAGACACAAAGATACTAACATCTATACTTTGAAAATGATTGAAGAAAACTTCGAATAGCTAGAAGAACATCAATTGTAAATTAATAACATGTTGCTAAGTAAATACATCGGATTCTTTGAAAAGCAAGTCGAAGGCTGGAAATAAGATTTAGGAGCTGTTTATGATGTGGTTCAATTGTTAGTCGATGTATAAAAAAGTTGGAGTTTTTTGGAAAATTTATTTATTCATTCCGAAGAAGTCAAAAAAGAATTACCAAAAGAAAGTGAACAATTCGTCGGTATTGATGTCGAAACCAAATCTATCATGAGCGAAGGTAATTAAGTGAAAAATGTATTGAAATTCTGTACCACACCCAAAATTTTAACACGTTTGGAGTAAATTTAAAGAGAATTGAAAGTTTGTGAGAAAGCCTTGAATGAATTTTTGGATGGTAAAAGACGTGCTTTCCCAAGATTTTATTTCGTCTCTGTGGCTGATTTGCTTGATATTCTGAGTAACGGTAACAGTCCGGAAAAAATCAACAGACATATGCCAAAGATATTCCAAGCTATAGAAAAGCTCGAATTACAATCTGACGGTGATCGTCCTTTGGCCAAAAAAATGATTTCATGTGTTGGTGTTGAAGAAGTTGAATTCGTTGAAGCCTTGAAATTGACCGGAAAAGTCGAAGTTTATTTGACATTAGTCATCGATACCATGAGATCCTCTTTGTAAGAAATTTCAACTAAATCTATTGCCGCCCACAAATCTATGAAAAGAGAAGATTGGATCAAAAGAGATCCTGCTTAAGTCACCTTGTTAGTCAATTTGATCGTATGGTCTCAAGATGTTGAGTCATGCTTCAAAAAAATTCAAAGCGGAGACCTCGATGCAATGAAAAATTTATTAAAAAATCATGTTTAATGTTTGACCGATTTAATTAAAATTGTCCAAGGACCTTTAACTAAAGAATTAAGACAAAAGCTAATGTGCTTGATTACATTAGATACACATTCAAGAGATACTATGGAAAAATTGATAAATGAAAATGTTAGAAATGCAAAGGAATTCTAATGGTAGTCCTAATTGAAGTTCTATTGGGAGCAAAATGACAAAGGCAAAATGGATGCTAGAATCAGAATTGCTGATGCAATCTTTTGGTATTCCTATGAATATTTGGGTAATGGACCCAGATTGGTTATCACACCTTTAACTGATAGAATTTATGTCACAGCTACTCAAGCATTGCATTTGAAAATGGGTTGTGCCCCAGCAGGACCTGCTGGTACAGGTAAAACTGAAACCACAAAAGATTTGGCTAGTGCCTTGGCTAAAGCTTGTTATGTGTTTAATTGCTCCTCAGAAATGAATTATGAAAGTATGGGTAATATTTTCAAAGGATTGGCATCAAGTGGTTGTTGGGGATGCTTTGATGAGTTTAATAGATTAGAACCTGCAGTGTTATCTGTGTGTTCCGTACAATTTAAATCTGTCACTGATGCTATCAAATACAAAAGATAAAGATTTATTTTAGAAGGTGATGAAATCGCCTTAGACCCAACTTGTGGTGTGTTTATTACTATGAATCCTGGTTATTTAGGTAGATCAGAATTACCAGAAGGACTGAAAGCATTGTTTAGACCTATTACCGTCGTTGTTCCTGATTTGTAATTAATTTGCGAAAATATGTTGATGGCAGAAGGTTTTGTAGATGCCAAAAAGTTAGCCTTAAAATTCACAACATTGTATTCATTATGTAAAGATTTGTTGAGTAAATCAGACCATTACGATTGGGGTTTGAGGGCAATCAAATCCGTGTTGGTCGTGGCTGGTACTTTCAAGAGAGCCGAACCAGATTTCTCTGAAGAAGCTTTATTGTTTAGAGCTTTGAGAGATTTCAATTTACCAAAAATTATTGCCGCTGATTTGGAAATTTTCTTTGGTTTATTAGGAGATTTATTCCCAGGTATCGTCATTGAAAGAAAAAGAGATATGAATTTCGAAAAAATGATTGAATAGGTTTGTGTAGAATCTAAATTATATCCGGAACCCGAATTTATTTTAAAGGTTGTACAATTACAAGAATTATTAGAAATTAGACATTGCGTTTTCGTTATGGGACCCCCTGGAGCAGGAAAAACTTCAACATGGAGAACATTGGCAAAATCCTTTGATAAAGCTGGGAAGAAAACCTTGTATGTGGATTTGAATCCTAAAGTCGTGAGTACCAAGGATTTATATGGTTATAATTTGCCATCTAAAGAATGGAAAGATGGTCTACATTCCAAACTTATGAGAACATATGCTGAAATGCCAGATAGCAATGCTAAATGGCTGTTGTTGGATGGTGATTTGGATGCTAACTGGATTGAAAGTATGAACTCCGTTATGGACGATAATAAAATTTTAACTTTAGCAAACAATGAGCGTATTCCATTAAAAGGACATATGAGAATGATTTTTGAAATTAGAGATTTGAAATATGCTACTCCCGCAACTGTGTCTAGAGCTGGTATTCTATATATTGATGATCTCTAGGGTCATTAATGGAGAAGTTACGTCAAATCTTGGGTAACTCAAAGCTTTAAAAGTGATTCTGAGGCAGAAATAAGAGATAATCTTTAAAAATTATTTGATAGATATGTTGGCCCAACCTTAGCTCATATCCGTAAAACTTGTAAATTCTAAATCCCCTTAACCCATATTTCTATGGTTGTTTCATTATGCCAAGCCTTAAAACCTTTGTTATCAGCAGGAAATGTTACAAATATTGAGTATGTGTTTATTTTTGCTTTAGTGTGGTCACTTGGAGGAGCCTTAACTGAAAAAGACAGTATTGATTATAGAAAAGAATTTAGTACATGGTGGAAAGGTGAATGGAAGACCTCAGTAAAATTCCCAAGTAAAGGAACTATTTTTGATTATTATGTTCATACTAACGAAGCCGGACATTCAAGTTTCGAAGAATGGACCAAAAAGATCGTCCCAATTGATTTTGATACACAGCAAGGGATGCAAATGGGTCAAATTACAGTCCCAACCAAAGAAACTGTATCTACATCCGAATTTGTTTAAACATATATTTTGGTATAACACCCCGTACTATTGATTGGGCAAGCTGGTTGTGGTAAAACCTAGTTGGCTAAAGGTATTTTGAGAGAAATTAACAGAAAATACCCAGAAAATTATACATTCTAGATTATCAATTTCAATTTCTACACAGATTCTCCTTATTTATAAAGTATGTTGGAGCAATAATTAGAGAAAAAAGCAGGTAGATAATTCGGACCTTTCGGAAAATCGAAATTGATTTATTTCATTGATGATTTAAATATGCCATAATTGGATCCATACAATACACAAACAGCTATTGCATTATTAAGACAACACGCTGATTATCAACATTGGTATGATGTAGGAAAATTAAGTTTGAAAGATATTATAAATACTTAACATTTGGCCGCTATGAATCCATCTGCAGGGTCATTCTCCGTTAACCCTAGATATTAGAGACATTTCTGGACTGTTTCCGTGCCTTTCCCAGATAACGAAAGTTTGTTCTTGATTTATAATACATTCTTATCTGGACATTTAAAACACTTCAAATCAACTGTCTAGGAGTACGGTGCACCTATCATTAAAGCCGCTTTACAATTGCATACTCAAGTTGTCGTGGCTAGTTTCAAAAAAACCGCTATAAATTTCCATTATGAATTTAATATTAGACATCTCGCCAACGCCTTTGCCGGTATTTTGGTCACTAATCCTGCACAATTTTAGGAACCTGAAAAATTAGTCAAATTATGGATACATGAAAGTGAAAGAACATATGCAGATAGATTGGTTAGTCAAGATAATTTATAAACATACAAAATGGGTATGTTTGATATTCTAAAAAAATCTTTCACCAAATTCAATTTCTCTCGTTATTTCTAATAAAATGAAAATTTGATTTTCTGTGATTTCAGTTCTGGTATCAATAACGATAGATTCTACGATCAAATGCCAAATGACAAATTAGACCTTTATATCAATGAAGCCTTAAAAGAATACAATGATAACAACGCTTTTATGGGACTTGTTTTGTTCGAGGACGCTCTAAAACACGTTTGCAGAATCACTCGTATAGTGAAACAACCTAGTGGACACGCCTTATTGGTCGGTGTTGGTGGTTCTGGTAAACAATCTTTGGCAAAATTAGCTGCATATATCATGGGTTTCACTCTATTTTCCATTACTATCTCAACAACATACTCCATGGCTGATCTCAGAACAGATTTACAATAATTGTATTTCAAAACAGGGGTCAAAGATGAAGGTATGTTATTCTTATTTACTGAAGGTTAAATTACCAATGAACGATTCTTAGTTTATATCAATGATTTGCTCAGTTCTGGTGATATCGCAGAGTTATATACATCAGAAGAAAAAGAGCCCATTATTAACGCCGTTAGACCTAAAGTGAAATCTGAAGGAAAAATGACTGATTCCAGAGAAAATTGTTGGACTTATTTCATTGAAAAAACTAAAGAGAACTTGCATATGGCCCTTTGCTTCTCTCCTGTGGGTGAAAGTTTCAGAAGAAGAGCCAGATAATTCCCTGCTCTCGTCAATTCAACAGTCATCGATTGGTTCCATCCTTGGCCTTATGAAGCTTTAAGCAGTGTGGCTGACAATTTCTTGAAAGATCTTGATTTTGGAGATTGTGAAGCACATAGAGATAATATTGTAGGATTCATGCCATTTTCATTCAAAGTTGTTAACGACTTATCTCAATAAATGCTTGAATAAGAAAAGAGACATATTTATACTACCCCTAAGAGTTTCTTGGAATTGATCAAATTATATATTACTATGTTGAATAGTTAGAAAAAAAATTTACTTGATAATAAAGAAAGATATGAAACTGGTCTCATCAAATTGAAAGAAACTGCAGAATAGGTCGCTGTTATTAAAGACGAAGTCGTTATTGCTTAAGCCGAAGCCGAAATTAAAAAGAAAGATGCTGATGTTTTTGCTGAAAAAGTCGGAAAAGAAAAAGATATTGTAGAAGTTGAGTAGAAAAAAGCTAATGATGAAGCTCAAAAATGTAACGTTATTTAAACTGATGTGTCTAAAAAAGCTAAAGATACCTAAGCTGATTTAGATGCTGCTTTGCCTCTCGCCGAATAAGCCAAAAAAGCTTTGGATGCCGTTAATAAAAAAGATTTCTCAAATTTGAAAAGTTTTGCCAGTCCTCCAGGAGGTGTTCCCGAGGTGTTTTCAGCTACGATATATCTTATGGCAGGTTTCTGGAATGAAGCCATCGAAGTTGACAAAAACAAAAAGCCAAAAGCAATCGATTGGAAAGCTGCATTAAAATTGATGAAAAATCCTGAAGAATTTAAAGATAGATTGGTTAACTTTAAAGATATTGTCGATCAAAATTTAGTCAACCCCGCATGTGTTTAAATAGTCAAAAATTAATATTTGACTTTAGAAGATTTTAACCCTGTATAAATTGAAAATAAATCTACTGCAGCAAAGGCTGTTTGCGATTGGGTCATAAATACAATAAAATATTATGATGTTATTTAAACTGTGGAACCAAAAAGAAAAGCTTTAAAAGAAGCTCAAGATTAATTAGAAGATGCAACATAAAAATTGAACGTTGTGACCGAGATTGTGAGAGAATTGACAGAAAGTTTAAATAAATTATAGGCAGAATTTGATGAAGCTCTTGCTATTAAGAATAATGCCATTGCAACTGCTGACCGTTGTGCAAGACGTCTAGATTTAGCTCAAAGATTAGTGTCTGCTTTGGGATCTGAAAATGAAAGATGGGGCAAATCTATCGTATAGTTGGATGCAGATTTAGGACTTTTGGTAGGTGATGTTCTTCTTGCTTCCGCTTTTATTTCCTATACTGGGCCTTTTAATAAGAAGTTTAGAGAAATTATGGTTCAATAAACATTTATTAACTTCATGAAAGAAAAATAAATCCCTATGAGCAAAGTTATAGATCCTGTAAAGATTTTGGCTGACGAAGCTTAGATTGCTACATGGAATAAATAAGGTTTACCAACTGATACTGTTTCTATTGAAAATGGTACTATATTGACATCAGGTGAAAGATATCCTTTAATGGTGGATCCTTAATTATAAGGTAATGTTTGGATTAAAGAAAAAGAGAAAGAAAATCACTTAAGATGTGTTAGATTGGGTTCCAAAAACATTATGAGAGATATTGAGTAATCTATTGAATTAGGTTATTCTGTTATGATTGAAAATATGGATGAAAGAATTGATGCTATTTTAACACCAGTTATTGCTAGAGCTTTTATTAAAAGAGGTAGAAAAAAAATCATGAAATTCGGTGGTAAAGATCTCGAGTTACATCCAAACTTCAAATTGTTCCTACACACCAAATTATCCAACCCTCATTATCCTCCTGAAATTCAAGCAGAAGCTACCATGATCAACTTTACCGTCACAGAAGAAGGTCTTGGAGATCAATTGTTAACTTTGGTCGTCGGTCGAGAAAGACCAGATTTGGCCAAAAAGAAAATAAAATTAATTACATAATAGAATGATTTCAAAATTAAATTAAAAGAATTAGAAGATGATTTATTATATAAATTAGCAAATGCTAAGGGTGATATATTGGATGATATAGAATTGATAGAAAATTTGGAAAAATCTAAAAGAATTTCCGTGGAAGTGTCCAAAAAAGTCGAAATTGCCAAAATTACTGAAGTAAAAATCAATGAATCTTCCGAAGCATATAGAAGCTCGGCGTCAAGAGGTGCCTTGTTCTATTTCTTGTTGACAGATTTGGCCAAGATTCATTCATTTTATAAATATTCATTGGAAAGTTTCATAGTCGTGATAAATCGAGCTATTGACTTAATTACGGAAAAAGACCCTGAAGAAGAATAGCGCAAAAAAGAAGAGGAGGAAGCTGCTGCAAAGTAGCAAGAGGAGGAAGACGCTAAAAGAAAAGAAGAAGAGGAGGCTTAAAAGAAAAAAGAAGCTGAAGAAAAGAAGAAAGCAGAGGAAGGAGAAGGTGAAAAATAAGATGAAGAGAAAAAAGAGGGTGAAGAAGGTGATGAAAAAAAAGAAGGTTAAGAAGGTGATGAGAAAAAAGAAGATTAACCAGAAGAAAAATAGGAAGAAAAATAGGAAGAAAAGTAGGAAGAAAAGCAAGAAGATGAAGAAGCTTAAAATAAAGAAGGGGAAGATGAGGAAAAACCTGAAGGCGAGGATGATGATGATGATGCACCTTTGGCAGAACCTATGAGTCCTAGGTCATTGAAAAAAAGAGTAGAACAACTGGTTGATTCCATCACTTATACCTCTTTCT
>Ga0123366_1100401_pt1 | contig 10561 bp, 2 predicted proteins | sample GoM_2015_C6C_202_FD_89944 | JGI IMG/M metagenome (GOLD analysis project Ga0123366, IMG submission 89944) | Marine microbial and viral communities from Louisiana Shelf, Gulf of Mexico - GoM_2015_C6C_202_18m (Metagenome Metatranscriptome) | ecosystem: Environmental > Aquatic > Marine > Hypoxic zone... | reverse complement strand
GCATAAGATGGAGCATGTATGGTGTATGTGTTGAACATGAATATATTTCACTATTACAAAATGTGGTACTATACCTGATATTAGCAATGATTCAGCATAACACTTACGAGTCAAACATATTCCTTTTGGTCTGGTATCACTAAGATCTAGGAGTGTTACAGTTTTATGGTCTCATTGGCCCTTCTCTTAGTTTTACCTCAGGATTTTAGATAAATTTTAGATAGCCCTGCCTGACACATTCTCAAGAACTTTCCACTATATACTGGTCTCATTTTTATCTAAAATATATATGACACATTCACATACAAATATTCTGCACATCACAATGAACCTTTACATTGTCAGAAATAAATCAAATGATCAATTTCTAACATTATGTTAAGATACTACCTATCTACAATTTTTACAAGCAAAACAAATACATATCAAAATAAATTAAGTCTTACTTATATTACAATGTGAAAAACTATGAAGTGATGAAAAATGCAAATTCATGAATGATTTATACTTTGCATATGATGCGATGCTTGAAGATTAAGGTTAAATAACAGACAGTAGCTGATATGGGAAAGACTTCTAACTTGATAGTGTATAAATACATATATGTGTATATACATGTTACAGGTATATATACGAAGCCAGGAACAAACGATCATGTGAAGACACAAGACCGTCTGTGGAGAGATAATAACCATTGAGTATTTACAAAATGGACTAAGCATTATAAAACTTTCTGATTCACAATAAAATGTAAAAATAAACAACTAACAAGAGATTATTGTAGCAGTTCATGTCTTTTGTTAAAACTACACCATATTGGGTGCAAAAACCTTCACATACTTCATACCTGCATTTTCGTACAGTCCCACATCATTTCAATCACAGAAACACATGCATCATATGTGGTACAATGAAGATAACGCATCAGAATCACATATATTTAAGTGACTTTTTTACATGAGACCAATTGAAAATAAATATTCATAGTAAAGTAGCACTCCTCTTGACAAAATGTTATCATAAATCCTGAGGTAAAAAGCTAACTCTTTTTCCTACAAGTCAGATATAATGCACTATTTGTTTGAGTAGATGACATTGCAATGATTTCATAATATCATTATAACTGAAGCTAACACTTCCATCACTTGATTCACGCTTAGCAAAATATATCTGTAAACACTTATAAAAAGGGAGAATCACATTGATTGGTGCAATATACATACATCCATCACCCTTGTTATTCCATGGCCTTGTTTGGGGTAAAACGTTTGGAGAGTTTTATGCACAGACAAGACCATCCCTAATGTGGTGGGCATTAGAAACAAGGGAATAGAGAGTTGACGTAGATTAACTTTGACATGTAAAGGTGCAAACAAGTAATAACATCCACATATAGTGGTTGTCTGAAACAATTGCATGGTGCATTTTGAATATAGTTTTCTGTGTTGCAGAATAGGCATAACCAAGGCAACAATCCAGTAAACAACAACAGTAGATAATAACACAGGGTTTGGTGTATATGCCCACATTTATGTGCACAATTATTGCAAGCCCAGAATAATGTACATAATTCATCCTCAGAAATACTACATACACTAGGATGACAGTAACCAGGCAGAAATGCACAGCACAAACACAAGTGCACCAAGATACTTTAGAACATATTGCAAGAAAAACAAAAATGTATGCAATCATAAATCTACCCTTGTCAACACTTGCACCGCTGCTCCTTTTCTGCCTGACTGCTGACTTTTGCAACAAAAGCCACATACAGACATGATTGTTATCATGGAGTGACTATACCATGGCCTCTCATTCATCACTTACATACACACTCTTAAAACTTTAGTAAAGAATTATATAACCAGTTCAACAATACAATATATTACAGGAGGAAGTCTGTATATATAGATAGAATATGTTACACGGTCAGCCTCACCGGGCTACGAAATGACCTTTCATGCATCTGGCATGGAGAAGTCCATGCTATGTTGTGTTTCTGACCTGCTTTCCAAACCCAGCTCCTACTTCTATATCATATAGCATCACAGCATGTCGTTGCACACATCCATGGCAAAATCAGTCACAACAGTTCTAAATTACTAAGATTCTATGCTAATTTACGAATGTGGGTAAGAAAAGTAGGTCATGAATTCATGTAGAAAGGCCTGGACTGTACCACGTCACGGCTCATTGCAGAAGTAATTCCTTCCTAAGATTTACCATTTACACGATGAAGAGCTTCATGTGGTTATTTCTGACATTCGAGACCTTACTGTTGTACGAGTAAGACTCAAATTGCCCGTTCTAGATACACTAGAAGCCCTAGTTGTGCTGGATGTACGTCGGGTACTGCTGCTGTACGACGGCTCCGATCTTTCTGTTCTCCTTGATGATCTTGAATAGTAACCGCTGCTACTGCTACTGCCTCCATATGATGTACTAGATGAAGGAGTGTATGATGAAGCACTATAAGTGTTCATAAGGGCAATTGGTTTTATCACAACTTTTTCGTTAATGGTGACCCTAGCAGAGGTTTCTTCCTCTCCCTTAGAGTTCTCTGCTTTCACGGTGTATCTACCTGCGTCATCAAGTGTGGTTGCACTGATTTCACAAGAGCAGATACCAAGTGAATAACTGATGTTGTAATGGGCACCAGTTTTGATTTGTTTTCCATCCTTGTACCATGAGATCGTAGGAGTTGGCTTGGCATCAACAGTGCAAATAAGTTTCACACTAACACCCTCTTGCAAGAAACGGTCGCGCAGAGGGAAAGCAAATCCTGGACATTTGTCTGGTTCCTCCTGGTAACCTTCCACTTCAGGCAAGATCTTCCGTCTTCTAGTAGGCTCCTGCGACATGGCTCTCCTGACAGGCACATCAGGTGCGGGTTCAACATTGAGGAATGCAACTTCTTCACGACTTCCATAAGAGTTCTCTGCTCTGACAATGAATTCACCCTTGTCCTCGAGCTTAGCACGGCAGATGCGGAGCTCGTAGTTGTTGCCAGAATACTTTGGCATGTATTTGATTCCAGGTGTGCACACAATTTCGTTGAATGTCCATGTAATGATAGGTGGAGATGCTGCCAAGACCTTGCATTTGAACTGGCCAACACCACCCTCCTGGATGACACAACTGTGTGGTTTGCGAATGAATCGTGGGAATGCCTCACGGCGATCCCAATAGGAATCATAAATTTGAAATTCCTTTGGTCTTCTCTTCCTGAGTGAGCTGAAGTTAGCAATTCTTCCTATACCAGGCATAGGAGCAGGCCAATCACTATATTTGGCATTGATCTTGGCACGGATCTTGCTGTATCTGCTGGCTGGAATTCTGTGTTTGTCAAAGTCATGTTCTCCAGAGAGCCATGCATGATCAAGGCACTCATGGACAGTCAATCTACGCTGAGGAACTTTAACCAACAACTTTCTAATAAAGTCCTTGGCAAGGTCTGAGATACCCTTGAATCCCTCATTGTCAAAGTCCCAATCACACTTTCGTACATTTCCTAGAGTTTCCACATCATCCTCACCAGCAAAAGGTGAGAGACCAGACAACAGAATGTATGCAAGAACTCCAACAGCCCACATGTCAGTATAGAAACCAACAGGCTCCTGTTCCACTGTTTCTGGGGAAGCGAACTCAGCTGTTGCTGTTGTCACTTTCACAATTTGTTCAGGGTCCAGCCTGGATGCTAAGCCAAAGTCAATAAGCTTCACACTGGTGCTCTTCTTTGTTTCACACAAAATGTTTTCAGGCTTAATGTCGAGATGCACCATGTTGTTCTCATGCATGTGTTTGAGAGCGTCACAAACTTGACGAATGTAGTTGATGACCTCAGCTTCTGTCATCTTGTAGTCTTCTGAAGCCACGCGATCAAACAATTCTCCTCCAGAAAGGTATTCCATGATGAGGATCATTTCATGTTTGTCCTCAAATGCGTCATGCAGTTTGAGAAGTTTGCTGTGACTAAGATTATTCATGTTGGCAATCTCTTGTCTGACTGTGAGCTTGTCTGCTGCTTGGGGTGTGTTAACAAACTTGGCTACAAATGTACGTCCAGTAGACTTCTCCACTGCACGGTGAACAACTCCAAAAGCACCAGTTCCAAGCTCTTCAAAGATGTCATAATAGTCATAGACAGATCCTGTCTTGACATCAACAGTTGATGGGCGGTATTTGTCCCAGTAATTGTAATAGAATTTGTCATAGTCGTTGATCTTGGGACCATCATATTTTCCTCTGACTCTATGGCCACTGTCATCAAATGGCAAGCCCTTCTTTTTGCGACCCTCCTCCTCAGTTTCTGTCTTGATTGGACCAACTGGTTCACATGGTTTACTGCGTCCATAGAAGTTCTCAGCAGAAATACGGAACTGGTATTCATGGCTGGGAGACAAGTTCTCTACAGCACAATGTCCAAACCTTGTAGTACAACATCTGGTCCAATTGGTCATACCAGATTCCAATTTCTCCACTACATATTCAGTGATAAAGCTACCTCCATCATTAAGAGGAGGTTTCCATGTGAGCATCACAGAGTCATGGTAGATACTCTCCACTTGGAGGAAGCGTGGGGCATCTGGGGCGTCATTGATATTGACATTTATCACAGCTGTGTCAGATCCTAGATCATTGTCAAGTGTAAGTCTGTAGGGTCCATCATCAGCCTTATCAGCTTTTTTGATGGTGAGGAATGCATGGCGTGGACCAATCTTTACCTCATATCTTCCGCCTGTCTTAATTTCTTGACCATCTCTGGTCCATTTCATCTTTGGTGCTGGGAAGCCAGTAAATGGAATTTTGAGCACAACATCCTCTCCCTTTTCAAAGATAGCCCCTTCACTAAATCGTGGAGGAACTTTAATGTGTGGTGGAGATTTGATGGTGAGATCACCACGGCTTGTCCTGGAGCCAGCTTTGTTTGTTGCTCTGACACTGTATTCATCAGCATCCTCTCCATACACATCCTTTACAATGAGAGAGTAAATATTTCCTTCCTTGACAATTTCATATTTGCCTCCATCAGTAAGTGGCCGTGTTCCCTTAAACCATGTAATTTCTGGTGCAGGATTTCCATCAATTTCAACTTCAAATCTTGCAGATTTGCCTTCAACAGCTCTGACTTCTTGGAGGGCACTACGGAACTCAGGCAGTCTAGCAGCATTGGGATCCTTGACTTTGATCTTTCTTGCTGTTTCAACTGGTCTACTCTCACCAGCCTCATTGACAGCAATCACACGGAAGTCATACTCACGGTCCTCTATCAAGTTGGGAATATTGAAGATGGTGGTTGGGCATGGGTATGTGCTGTTTACCCTGACCCAGTGTTCAGCAGATGCTTCCTTCTTCTCAATATAGTAGCCCTTGATTTTACCACCACCATCATTTCTGGGTCTCTCCCATGTCAGGCTGACAAAGTCACCTCCAACAGACTCACATTCAGGCACACCAGGCTGGCCAGGTGGATCAAATGGCAATTTGGCCACAATGGAAGTGTCTGTGACAAGGAAGTCACCCTGTCCATTTTCATTGACTGCACATACACGGAATTCATACTCTTTGTTTTCATACAGTCCTTGTACATCGCACTCTGGATCCTTGCAGAATGAAGACACAGTGGTCCAGTATGGTTTGCCTACTTCCTTCTTTTCCACAAGGTAATGTTGGATTTTGGCACCACCATCATCCTTTGGTGGTTTCCAGCGAAGTCTGCAAGAGTTCTTATTAACATCAGAAGCTTCAAGAGGTCCACCACAGACACCTGGTGTAGCTTTCACTTTGAGACCAAAAGATGCAGTTGCAGAGCCACTGTCATTGGCAATCTCAATCTTGTAGTCACCTGCATCATCTGGGTCAGCATCTTTCACATGCAAAACAACGTAGTCATCATATTCCTCAATCTTGACTCTGTTATTGCTTGGGATATCTCTATTGCCCTTTCTGAGTTTGAAGTCGAATGGACCATTTCCAGAGAAGGGAATCTTCAATTTGAGATGATCACCCTTATCAACAGCCTGGTTGCGAATATCCCTATCAAAGGATGGTGGTGCTTGTACACCAAGTTTGACTGTGGCTGACTCTTTGCCCTTAGGATTGGACAGCTCACAGGTGATATCTCCACGGTCACCTTCATTCAAGTTCTTCACTATCAATTTCACCTCATCATCATTCTCCACAATACGATATTTGTTGCTTGGGAAGATCTCGATGCCATCCTTGAACCATTTGACAGTGGGCTTTGGCTCTCCATCAACTTTCACCTTGAATTCTGCATCTCCTCCAATAGGTCCAGTAGAGTCTTTTGGTTTAGCCACAAAGTCAGGAATCTTCTCAGGTTTCTTCTCTTTGACCACAACTGGTGCAGTGGCAAGACTGGCTTCACCAGGTCCAGCATCAGTAACAGCAGCCACACGGAACTCATATTCTCCATTCTCATCCAAATCTGGTACTACCATTGATTCACCAGGAGATGGACGTGTGTTCACCTTCTCCCAGGGACCACCCTTCTTCTTCTTTTCAACAATGTATCCCTTAATTGGACTGCCACCATCAGAGCGTGGTTTAGTCCAGCTCAATGTGACATTGTCTTTGCCAATATCATCCACATGAGGAATACTTGGCATTGAAGCCTTGGTTGGTTTTGGTTTCACTTCAATGTCTCCAGTAGTTGAGCTTGGCTTGCTCAAACCAGCTCTGTTCTTTGCTTTGACTCGGAAGTCATACTCAGTGCCAGAGTCAAGACCCGGGACAGTAAACTTAGTATCTTTGCATGGAACACGAGCATTGACTGGTCTCCACTTGTCTGAACCTTTCTCCTTGACTTCCACAACATAGCCTTGGATACGGTCACCACCATCACTCTTTGGTTTGGTCCAGGACAAGGTGACTGAATCAGCATCCACATCATCCACCTCAGGTTTGCCAGGAGCATCAGGAGTATCAAATGGATACTTGGCAATGATTGGTTTGTCACAAAGCAGAGGTTCACTAGCACCATTGTCATTTACAGCTGCAACACGGAATTCATACTTCTCTCCTGGTTCCAAATCATCAACATCACAAGATGTACCACGGCAGAACTTGGCAACTGGTGTCCATTTTCCAGATTTGTCCTTCTTCTCAACAACATAATGGTTGACTGGAGAACCACCATCATCCTTTGGTGGAGTCCATGACAACTTGCAGGACTCAGGTGTAATATCAGAGATATCCAAAGGACCGGTGGGAGAGCCTGGTGCTCCACAAACAATAACATTGACTGTAGCACGGTCTTGGCCCTTCTCATTCTTGAGCACAACATCATATGGTCCCTGGTCCTCTTTCTTTGCAGAGCGGCAGTTAAGAATCACCTCTGTTGGTGTTACCTCAATACTCATACGGTGGTCAGGAGTCACTTCTTTTCCATTCAGCAAGAAGGTTGGTGTAGGTGCAGGACTTCCAGTGTATGGAATCCTAATCTTGAATGGTTCACCCTCATTAGCCTTGATCTCAGAACCAAAGCGGTCAAGGTTGATCTTAGGAGCAGAAGGTGGTGGTTGGGCCTTGATGGGTTTGTCAGTTTCAGCAAACTCTCCTGGTCCAGCCTCATTGACAGCAGCCACTCTGAACTCATATTCCTTGCCTTCAACAAGATTACGCACTGTGCACTCTGTGCCATGGACCTCTCCTGGGGCTGCTTTGGACCATCTCTTGGCACCCTTCTCTCTCTTCTCCACAACATATCCTGTAACTGGTTTTCCTCCATCTTTCCTTGGTGGTTCCCACACCAGTGAGATGCTGTCCTCTGTGGTGCTCTCAGCTTCTGGTGTGCCAGGTTTACCTGGTGGATCAAATGGATGTTTGGCTTTGATACCCTCCTTTGTGACAAGAGGCTCTGATTCTCCATTTTCGTTGACAGCTACAATTCTGAAGTCGTACTCTTCACCTTCTTCTAAGTTACGTGCCACTGCTTCTGTGTCAAGTGGTCCAATAAATCCTGGACACTTGCTCCATCGTCCACCTTTTGGTTTCTTCTCAAGAACATACTTTTGGATCTTGTTTCCACCATCATCAGGTGGTGGTTTCCATGCAAGCGTGATAGCATTGGGCTTAGTGTCCACTGCCTCTAATGGGCCACCAGGGGCAGCTGGAGGAGCTTCGACCTTGACATCAATGTCGCCCTGGCATGTACCAGATGGGTTTGTCAATTTCAGTGTGTATGTACCAGTATCACTTCTTGCAGCCTCTGGTATAACCAATGTTGCTTTTCCATCCTTAACCTCAACTTTAGCTCCTGGTGCAGAAACTACTTTGCCGTCCTTCTCAAATACGGCAGTAGGAGGTGGGTGACCATTCACTGGCACTGCAATTTTCAAGGGCTGACCAGCCTTTACAACAATGTCCTTCAGCGCTCCCAAATCCATGGAAGGCTTCTCTGGTTGCTTCTCAACAACAACGCTGGCAGTTGGTCTGCTTGGTGCACCCTTTCCTGCCTGGTTGACAGCCTTGACTCTGAACTGAGCTTTAGTTCCTTTCTTCAGATGTGGAATCTTAGCAAAGGTTTCAGGTACAGGCTCAGGAGTAACTTCTTCCCACTCATCAGAGCCATCTTTCTTCATTTCTACAACATATCCCTTGATCTTGCCACCACCATCATCATGGGGTTTCTCCCATTTCAGTGATACTGAATTCTCTGTGATCTCCTCAATTTCAGGCTGAGAGGTTGCACCAGCAGGGAAGATTGGATCGCGGACAACATGGGGTCCAGTTGATTTGCTTGGTTTTCCGGGGCCAGCATCATTGACAGCAACAACACGGAACTCATACTCAGAACCTTCAATAAGGCCCTCCACTTTTCCTGTTGTGTCTCCAGCCTTAATAGGCTTGGTATTTGCCTTCTTCCAGTCCCCAACACCACGAGTTGGTCTCTTTTGAATCTCATAACCTTTGATAGGATTTCCACCATCTGATGTTGGTGCTTTCCAGCTAAGAGTTACTGAACTGGAGTCAAATGCATCCATGACCATGTCACGAGGTTCACTTGGTGGGTCATATGGATTTTTGGCAAGTGTAGCTTTGTCAGTCTCACAAGGTTCACTGACACCATACGCATTCTCTGCCTTCACTCTGAATTTGTATTTCTTTCCTTCTTCCATGTTCTTTACTGGATGTGATGTACCGTTAACAACTCCTGGTACACGGACCCACATAGCGGTACCCTCTTCCTGCATCTCCACTGCGTAACCTTGGATTTCACCACCACCATCATCTGGGGGTGGTTTCCAGGACAACTTGCAGGTCTCGGCAAACACGTCACTGACAACAATGTCTTCTGGTGGTGATGGTTTGTCAAGTACATCAACTTCAATATCCCCAGAGTCCTCTCCAAATTCATTCTTCAAAGCAATGGTGTACTTTCCAGTATCACCACGTTTGGACACTGGTACCTTCAGAACAGCATTCTCTTCACCATTTTCTTGTTCACACCTGGGCCCAACTGGAAGTTCTTTTCCATCCTTCTTCCACACAACAGTTGGTGTAGGTGATCCAGTGATGGGAACATCAATCTTGATGGGTTCGCCAGCACGCACACGGATCTTTTTGCCTCCAAGCATGTTAGCAAGGTCAAGTTTGGGGGCCTCTTTGAGGGGTTTAGCCTTAATAGGTCTTGAGACAGAGCTAGGCTCAGATTCTCCACCAGCATTGATGGCTGTCACTCTATATTCATACTCCTTCATTGCTTGAACCTTGTTGTCAGTAAACTTAGGTTCCTCAACTGGAGTTTTGGTGAGTTTGACCCAACGTCCAGATCTTGGATCTTTGCGCTCAACATTGTAACCAGTAATTGGTGCACCTCCATCTCTCTTAGGAGGATCCCACTCAATTTCAATGTGCTTCTTAGAGCTGTCCTTGACTTTGGGCTGTCCAGGTGGTCCTGGCTTGTCAAATGGATTCTTTGCCTTTGTAGCCTTTGTAGTTTCAAGAGGTTCACTGACACCATTAGCATTCTCAGCCATGACTCTGAATTTGTATTCTTCACCCTCTTTGAGCTTGGGAACAACAAATTCTCTGGCCTCCTTGGGTACAAAGTCACTGACACGCTCCCATTGACCAGTTTTGGGGTTCAACTTTTCAATCTTGTAGCCACTAATGGGTACACCTCCATCATCCTCTGGAGGATTCCAGCTCAACTTGGCACTATTAGCCTTAACATCAGACACCTCAAGAGGTCCCTTTGGCATACTTGGAGCACCAAGTACAACAATCTCCAACTCAGCAGTATCTTTTCCAAACTCGTTGGACACTTCTAGCTTGTAGACTGCAGTGTCTTTACGTTTGGGATTTTTGGTAACAAAAGTAGAGCTGTAGTCAGGATTGGTCCAATATGTCTCTCCATCTGGGTTGATTTCCTGACGTTCAGGATATTCTTTATATAGCAGGTCAATATGTCCTGGTTCACCTTCATAAGGCTTGTTAGCTCTGTACCATTTGGCTTTGGGTGGAGGCTCTCCAATGAACTTCACTTCCACTTCAAGAAGTTTGCCAGCCTTAACCTTGTTATTTGGGTTAAAGCTAT
>Ga0123366_1174929_pt1 | contig 11274 bp, 10 predicted proteins | sample GoM_2015_C6C_202_FD_89944 | JGI IMG/M metagenome (GOLD analysis project Ga0123366, IMG submission 89944) | Marine microbial and viral communities from Louisiana Shelf, Gulf of Mexico - GoM_2015_C6C_202_18m (Metagenome Metatranscriptome) | ecosystem: Environmental > Aquatic > Marine > Hypoxic... | reverse complement strand
CCCGACCCACTTTTCTGTTAAATAGACATGGATACATTAAAACAGAAGATTGTAGCTGCCATTCCGAATCATTTGGTTTTCCTTGATTTAGTGGCTGATAAACACAATTCACGTGTTAAAATTGTTGTGGATGGTGCCCAGGCTGTGGATTTGCAAACCACTACTTCAATTGCCCGTGAAGTTCGCAATTCCGAAATTTTGGCCGAAGATTTCCCCAACGGCGTGCAGCTGGAAGTGACGTCACCCGGTATAGATGCGCCATTGGTACATCCGGTGCAATATGAGAAAAATATAGGCAGGTCGTTAAAAGTATTTACTATGGGTGATTCTGAACCGGCAATAATAAAACTTATCCGTGTTACTGATTTTGGATTTGAAGGTAAAACATCGTCTGGCGAAACGATTGCGTTTAAATATGACCAGATTGAATCAGCTAAACTAGAAATAAAATTTTAATCCATTTTTGGAGGTATTTTGGTTAATAGAGAATTAATAGAAGTATTTTCTGAAATCGCTCGAGAGAAAAATGTCGAACGATCAGAGCTTGGATCCATTTTGGAAGGATTGTTCCTTCACCTTGTTGAGCGTGAAAGAGGAGATGCCAGTAATTGCAGCGTGATTGTAAATCTGGATAAAGGTGAGTTTGAGATCTACGTAGAAAAAATAATCGTAGATGATGTGGAAGACCCAGTGATGGAAATCACATTGGATGAAATTCGCGAAGTTGATGCTGAATTGGCAGAAGATTTAGAAGTAGGCGATTCATATGTTGAAATTATCGATCCCATGATATTTGGCAGGCGGATGATTCATGTGGCAAAGCAATTCTTTTCTCAAAAACTGCAGGATGTAGAGAAAAAATATATTTACGAAGATTATGCCAACCGAGTGGGTGAGATTGTAATTGGCACTGTGCATCAAGTGCAACGGGATAATGTGTTTGTGAATATTGAGCAGGCAGAATTGAGGATGCCGAGAAAAGAGCAAATTAAATCTGAACGTTATCGTCGCGGTGATTCTATTCGATCTGTTATTAAATCTGTAGAAATTACATCTCGAGGTCCCGATATTGTGATTTCTCGAAGCGATAACCATTTCTTGTACAAAATGTTCGAAATGGAAGTCCCAGAAATTGAAGATAATGTCATTGATATTCGTGCGATTGCTCGCCAACCAGGTGATCGGGCAAAAATTATTGTACAATCCCATGATCGAAGAATTGACCCTGTAGGAGCCTGCGTAGGGATGAGAGGAAGTCGTATTCAGGCTATCGTCCGTGAATTGAACAATGAAAAGATTGATATCGTAAACTATAGTGAACAATCAGAAATCTTGATTTCTCGTGCATTATCTCCTGCGAAACCGCTGGATCTTTATATTGATGATGATCGCAAATATTGTATCGCTATTTTCGATGATGATGATTTGGAACTGGCTATAGGCCGGGGTGGCGTCAATGTGAATTTGGCTGCAAAATTAACGGAATACCGCATCGATGCATTTGGCAAAAAAGAATACGAGCGCAAACGAATAGAACAAGAAACACTCTTGGCTGATATCGATGGCATGCCCGCCAGAGCAGTAAAACCTCTAGGTGAATCGGGTATTTCTTCCGTTTCTGATCTTTTAAATAGTGAGGAAGATACGCTTTTAGAAATCAAGGGTATCTCAGAAAAGTCGTTGGAAAAGATTTACGATGCGGTTCAAAATTTTGTTGAAGCCAATCAAGCAGCAGCTGAAGCAGAAGAACCGGAAGAAGAAGTGCAAGAATCCGATGTCGATTTAGTTGAAACTGGTGCTGTTGAAGAGGCAGTAGAAGCGGATATTGATCCCGAACCAGAAGTGGTAACTGCAGAAGATGTCCCAGACGAATCTGAAGAAACATTAAAAAAAGTAGAATCATAACTATATGGCTAAGCGTCGCATATTTCAAATCGCTAAAGAACTGAATATTTCTCATACAGAGATCCTTTCCTTTTTAAAAGGAAAAGGTATTGTTGTGGGCAGCCATATGGCTCCCGTTGAAGAAGATACATATCAGATTATCTTAGCAGAATTCCATAAAGATAAGGAATCAGTTGAGCGTTATCGCAAAGAGCAGGTGAGACGGGAAATTCACGATACCCGGATTCTTGAGCAGCAAAAAGCTCATAAAAAATTAAAACTATTAACACTTCAAGAACAGCGCGAGTTGGAAATAGAAGAACGAAAAAAAGCTGAAATTGAGAATAAGAAGAAACAAGAAGCTGCTCGCGTTGCTGCGCTTGAAGATGAACAAAAAGCACAAGAAGAAAAAGTCCGCAAAGAAAAAGAAGCGGCTGAGCGCAAACGGCAAAAAGCTAAACGAGCAGAGGCAGAAAAAGAACGGAAAAAGAAAGAAGCTTCTAAGCCGAAGAAAAAATTTAGAAAAATTGATCTTTCTGAAATTGAAGCTCAAGTCGGTAAAGGAACGACTCATCGCCGCACATCATCTAAAAAGAAAGGGAATGATAAAAAGGAAAGATCAGCTGCTGAAACTGTTCGAAAAATCACTGCAAAAATTGATACCAAAACCAAAAAGAAGGTTTACCGCAAAGAGAAAGACACAGATGATTTATTAGACGCAAACGAAGTTAAACCGATTAAAATCGCAGAATTTTCCAATGTGGATGAATTATCTAAAATATTCGAAACACAATCTAGTGATGTGATTCAAAAATGTATGGGGCTGGGTATTCTAGCCACTATCAATCAGCGGTTAGATTGGGATGTGATTGAACTTCTAGCTGAAGAATATGGCTTTGCTGCTGAAAAAATGAAGGATGTGGGAGACGAATTATTTTCACTTGAGGAAACATCTGAAGATATTGAAAAAGCGGTTGAGCGGTCTCCGGTTGTAACGGTAATGGGCCATGTAGATCATGGTAAAACATCCCTGCTTGACTATATCCGTGAAACCAATGTAGTCGGAGGTGAATCGGGAGGAATTACTCAGCACGTTGGTGCATATCGCGTCGAATTAAAAGATGGGAATGCAGTCACATTTTTAGATACACCTGGCCACGAAGCATTTACGGCTATGCGTGCACGGGGAGCCCAAGTGACGGATATTGTTGTGGTTGTGGTGGCAGCGAATGATGGTGTAATGCCTCAAACTGTCGAAGCTATAGACCATGCAAAAGCTGCAGGTGTTCCTTTGGTGATAGCCATTAATAAAATTGACCTGCCTGACATTGATTTAGAACGTGTAAAACGTGAATTATCAGAACATAATGTATTGGTTGAAGATTGGGGTGGAAAAGTACAAGCCATACCGATTTCAGCAAAAACCGGTCAAGGTATTGATGATTTGCTCGCATCAATGTTGGTAGAGTCTGAAATGCTCGAATTGAAAGCCAATGCAGATACGCTCGCTAGGGGTACAGTGGTTGATTCAAAATTGGATAAAGGGCACGGACCTATCGCTACCGTGCTCATCCAAAAAGGAACACTGAAAATTGGCGATCCATTTATTTGTAATAATATCCCTGGCAAAGTCCGTGCCATGATGAACGAACGGGGGCAGCGAATTAAAGAAGCGGGACCATCCCACCCAGTACAAATACTAGGGTTTGACCAAGTACCGCAATCTGCAGATATTTTTGCAGTGGCTGAGGATGAAAAAGAAGTTAAACGTATCGCATCTGATCGTCAGCGATTGAAGCGTGAAATAGATGAGAAAAAGATTGCAGCGCAATCCTTGGATGCCATGTCTGCACTCATTAAAGAGGGCGCCATCAAAACACTGCCTATAATCATTAAAGGTGATGTGGATGGATCAATCGAGGCACTTTCAGAGCAGTTAGAAAAAATTTCTCATGATGAAGTTGGTGTTCAAGTCATTCATAAAGCAGTGGGTATTGTGTCCGAATCGGATGTACTGCTTGCGGCTGCTTCTAATGCAGTAATCATTGGCTTTCACGTTCAAGTGTCTTCCAATGCAAAATTACAGGCCCATCAAGAAGGAGTGGACATACGAACCTACAACGTGATTTACAATGCGGTTGAAGAGATAACACTTGCTCTTGAGGGACTACTTGAGCCGGAAGAGGTTGAAGAAAATTTAGGTCGAGCCGTTGTTCAGGCCGCATTTAAGATACCAAAAATAGGTTTTATCGCTGGATCGAAAGTACTTGAAGGTACGATTGTAAGAAACGCCAAGGCGCGCGTCATTCGAGATGACGAAGAAATCGCATCAGGTGAAATCAATTCACTGAAGCATTTAAAAGATGATGCGAAAGAGATCCGAGAAGGTTTCGAATGTGGGATTGGTGTTGATAATTTCTCCAAATTCAAAGAGGGGGATATTATTGTGTGCTATGAAATCAAATCGATAAAGAGGACGCTAGAAGTTAATTGAGAAGCGAACGGCCCTATAAAAGAACAGATCGGGTCGCGAATGAAATCCAAAATATTTTAGGACAAATTCAGACTCAGTATATTGATTTATCCAATTTGGGTTTTATTACATTTTCACATGTAACTGTTTCTCCCGATCTTAAACATGCAAAAGTCTTCTTTAGCGTAGTCCAGAAAAAGAAATCCATTCCTGTAATTGAAACTGAAATAAATGCAAAAGCAAAAGCGTTTCGCAAATATTTAGGGCAGGAATTGCGCATTAAATACACCCCTCGATTAAAATTCTTTTACGATGATACTATGTCTTATGCTCAAAAACTGGATACCATATTCCACGATTTAGATTCAAAAGATTAAATGATTTATAATATTTATAAACCTGTGGATTGGACCAGCTTCGATGTAGTGAAGAAAATTCGCAGTATCACTAAAGAAAAAAAGGTAGGGCACGGCGGAACGTTAGATCCATTTGCAGAAGGTGTGCTCATTATTGGCACAGGAAAAGATACGAAATCTTTAACTGAAATATCGGGAACTGTAAAGTCCTATCGAGCCATTTTAAAATTGGGTGAAAAAACTGAAACGATGGATAATGAGGGACCGGTAATAGAGAAAAGGACAATTCCCGATTTAACGACGGATTTTATCCATTCCGTAATTAAAGATTTTGAAGGTAGCTATACCCACATACCACCCATGTTTTCTGCAAAACGTGTTGACGGTGTTCGTTTATATCAACTGGCACGTCAAAATAAAACGGTCGAACGCAAGCCAGTTACAGTGCAAATTGAACAAATAGACTTAAACAGATTCGATGGTGAATATATTGATTTTTCTGCTACTTGCTCAAAAGGCACTTATATTCGAGTTCTAGGGCAGGATATTGCAGAAAAATTAGGTACAATAGGCCATCTCGTTAAACTTGTCCGAACACGAGTGGGTGGACACCATATTGAAGAATCAGTTCCGATTAAAATATTTAAAACATCATGGATGTCTACCGCGCATTAACTGAAATACCCGATTTGCCCGGTTCTGTTGTTACAATGGGTACTTTTGATGGGTGTCATCGCGGCCATCAGGAAATTATTAAAAAAGTGGTTTCTATGGCTGAATCAAAAGGAGCTCATTCTATATTGATTACCTTTGACCCTCATCCCCGCCATGTGTTGCAATCAGGCCATAAATTGCCCATGCTGATGCATATTGATAAAAAGCTGGAAATTCTCAAATCACTTCGTCTTGATACTGTGTTGATTATCCCATTTGACGATTCTTTTTCAAAAATAACAGCTAGTCAGTTTCTTAGCGATGTAGTGGTTAAGTATTTTGACCCAACCACGGTGATTGTAGGGTATGACCATCATTTTGGGTATGAGAGGGAAGGGTCTCCCGAATTTTTAAAAACATACGGTGAAAATCATGGATTTGATGTAGATGTGATACCACCGATTTCAGATGAAAATGTCACACTCTCCAGTACGCATATTCGGAATTTGATTAAAAATGGATATGTCCGGCGGGCATCATTTGAATTGGGATGGGTATACGGTTTTAAGGCTAAAGTCATTCATGGCGCAGGGCGAGGTAAAGAGCTTGGATTCCCCACTGCAAATTTCATTCCGGAAGAAAAAAACCAGTTGATTCCGGTCAATGGAGTCTATTTTATCCGTGGAAGGATTAATGGGAATAATCTATACGGTATGTGTAATTTAGGAATCCGTCCCACATTTGATGAGACGGAATTTGTGATGGAGGCTCACTTCTTTGACTTATCCTCATCAAACATCTATGGAAAAGTAATAACTGTAGAATTTTTAGAACGGATTCGAGATGAAGTAAAATTCTCGAATTCCACAGCTTTAATTGAACAATTAAATAAAGATAAACAGATCTGCATGAGATTGATGCAGAAGTATAAATAGGAGACAAGATGTCCTTAACAAACGAACAAATACAAGAAATTGTAAAACAATTCGGTAAAGATGAAAAAGATACTGGCTCGTCTGAAGTACAAGTTGCTTTACTCACAGCAAGAATCAGATCGCTTACTGAACATGCAAAAGCGAATAAAAAAGATAACCATTCCCGACGTGGATTGGTCATGCTGGTATCTCAGCGAAAAAAACTATTAAAGTATCTTCGCCGTACCAACCCTGAGTCTTACTTGAATGTGACTCAAGAACTAGCGATTCGCCGTAACTAAGAGAGAACAAGAGAATAATAATGAAAAAACAAGAAATGAATCTCAATGGCAGTGCGCTGTCAATTGAGACTGGACAGGTTGCACGCCAATCATCCGGATCAGTTATCGTAAGACATGGCGAAACAGCCATACTGGTAGCTGTAAATGCGGCGAAACAAGCACGTGAAGATGTGGATTTTTTCCCTCTACAAGTGGAATATAGAGAACGCCATTATGCCGGTGGTAAAATACCGGGTGGATTTTTTAAACGAGAAGCACGGCCTTCGGAGCACGAAATATTAACCAGTCGATTGACTGACCGTCCGATTCGCCCGCTTTTCCCAAAATCATTTAGAAACGAAACACAAGTTATCATCACGGTTTTATCCAGTGATGGTGAAAATATGGCCGATACATTGGCCGGTGTAGGTGCATCTGCTGCACTAATGATTTCTGATATACCATTTAATGGTCCTATCGCCACTGTGCGTGTGGGACGTATCAATGGTGAATTTGTTGTAAACCCTACTCGCACACAAATGGAAGAATCGGATATGGAGATTATTGTCTCTGGAAACGAAAAAACCATTGTGATGGTTGAAGGTGAAGCAAAGCTTATTACAGAAGAAGAATTCTTAGACGCCATGAAATTTGCTCATGGACCTATTAAAGAATTAATTGCATTACAAAGCAAACTGGTTTCTGAAATTGAAGTCGTCAAGCGTGATATCGTTGAAGAGGAAACAGATGCTGACTTAGAAAAAGCCATTTCTGATTTGGTATCATCAAAAATAGAGGATGCCATTAAAACCGGCGACAAACATGACCGTGAAGCCAAGATTGATGTATTAAAAACAGAGGCAGTAGCTGCGTTTGAAGAATCTCATCCGGAGTCTGAAAAAACAGTTTTGGGATTCGTTAACGATCAGTTAAAAACAGCATTCCGCGAACAAATATTGTCTGATGGTGTTCGGTCTGACGGTCGTAAAACAACAGATATTCGTCCCATTACCATCGAAACAGGTATTCTACCTAGAACACATGGGTCTGCCCTATTTACACGAGGAGAAACACAAGCAATTGTTGTTTTGACTATGGGTACCCCCAGTGATGAGCAAATTATCGACAGTATGGATGTCGATGCGAAGAAGAAATTCTTTCTTCATTACAATTTCCCCCCTTACTGTGTAGGAGAAACCGGTCGAATAGGTTTCACCAGTCGTCGTGAAGTGGGTCATGGAAACCTTGCAGAACGTGCAGTAAAAGAAGTCCTGCCTGATTATGACGATTTCCCATATACAGTACGTATTGTATCTGAAATCACCGAGTCTAATGGATCTTCATCTATGGCATCTGTTTGTGGTGGATCATTGGCATTGATGAATGCGGGTGCGCCTTCAAAAGGACATGTTGCTGGTATTGCCATGGGACTCATCAAAGACGGGGATCGCCATGCTGTATTAAGCGACATCCTTGGCGCTGAAGATCATTTAGGTGATATGGATTTTAAAGTAGCTGGGACGCGCGATGGTATTTCAGCCATTCAATTGGATTTGAAAATTGATGGTATTTCTTTCGAATTAATGGAAGAAGCACTGGCCCAGGCCAAGACTGGACGAAATCATATTCTCGATGTGATGTATGAAGCTGTTCCTGAACCGCAAGAAATGTCTAAGTATGCGCCGAAAGTGCTGTCACTTCAAATTAATCCTGAAAAAATTGGTGGCTTAATCGGTCCTGGCGGTAAGACGATTAAAAAGATTATCGCTGATACCGAATGTGATATTAATGTGGATGATGATGGCATCGTTACCGCAGCCAGCTTGGATCTGAAACGTTGTCAAGAAGCGATTGAAATTGTTCGTGCCATTACGTTGGAACCAGAAGTTGGTATGGAGTTTGATGGTAGTATCACCCGTTTGATGACATTTGGTGCCTTTGTTGAATTCGCACCTGGCCGTGAAGGACTAATTCATATCTCTGAGTTAGAATGGCATCGGGTAGAGAAGGTAGAGGATGTGGTAAAGCCTGGTGACCCAGTTCGAGTAAAACTGATTAAAGTTGATGATCAAGGCCGTTTAGATTTTAGTCGAAAGGCATTACTCGAAAAACCGGAAGGCTACGTAGAGCGCCCACCAAGAGAACGTCATGACAATCGCAGAAGCAATAACCGTGGTGGCAATCGTCACGGCGGCGGCAGAAAGCCATTTAGACGTAATTAAAGACAATTGATTGGAGAGTTCAATTGATTATCGGCACACCTAAAGAAATTAAAGCCCATGAAAACAGGGTGGCATTAACACCCCATGTAGCTTTAGAGCTGACGCGATCGGAACATATAGTCTTAATTGAATCCGGCGCAGGCCTGTCATCTGGGTTTTCAGACACAGACTACGAATCGGTGGGATGTAAAATTGTATCCAATCCGAAGGATATCTTTGCTGACGCTGAAATGATCGTCAAAGTAAAAGAACCTCAACCGGAAGAAGTGGAGATGTGCCATAAGGAAACGACCTTATTTACGTATTTTCACTTCGCTGCCGATGAATCACTCACCAAAGGATTTCTGGGTTCTGGTGCCACAGCCATTGCCTATGAAACCATAATGCTCGAAGATGGATCTTTGCCCTTGCTCATTCCCATGAGTGAAGTGGCAGGGCGGATGTCTGTTCAGGAAGGTGCCAAATATTTGGAGAAATTCCATGGTGGCCGTGGAAAACTATTAGGTGGCGTACCGGGCGTTGAACCTGGAACAGTCACCATTCTGGGCGGCGGTATTGTCGGTACCAATGCAGCTCATATTGCCGCAGGATTGGGCGCCAACGTAAATATTCTAGATGTGAACCTGAATCGGTTGCGCTATCTGGATGAAATTATGCCCAAAAATGTACGAACCATTTACAGCAATCGATATAATTTGCAGGAATTACTGCCCCAAACTGATTTATTAATCGGGGCAGTTCTGATTCCCGGTGCAAAGGCACCCAATCTGGTAACCAGAGAAATGTTAAGTTTAATGGTTCCCGGTACGGTCTTAGTAGATGTGGCCGTTGATCAAGGGGGGTGTATTGAAACCTGTAAGCCCACTACGCATGAAGAACCTATATATGAAGTAGATGGAATCATCCATTATTGTGTGGCAAACATGCCTGGGGCTGTTCCATTTACATCCACAACAGCATTGACCAACGCCACCAGCCCTTATGTGTTGCGGTTGGCCAATCAAGGTATACTACCTGCATTACATTCCGATAATGCATTGTTGCAGGGCTTAAATACCTATGGTGGACAAGTGACCCATTCCGGTGTAGCCAATGCATTTGATATGGACTATATCGATCCAGATAAAGCAATTTCTTGAATCTCTTCTTTTTCGTCCATAACGCTTGTTTTAGGCAGTTTTCTTAACTAATATAAAGTATTAGTTTAATAGGTATTTCGCATGGACAATCATCCACAATCGATTAAAAAACTTTATTACTCAATCGGTGAAGTCAGCAAAGTGACAGAATTGAAGCAATATGTGCTTCGCTATTGGGAAACAGAATTTAAACAACTAAATCCGTCAAAGAATAAAGCAGGGAATCGGACATATCGTCAAAAGGATATAGATCTCATCCTGCAAATAAAAGATTTACTTTATAATCAAAAGTTTACCATTGAAGGGGCGCGAAAAATGCTTAGTGGTGTGGAAGCGCCAACAGTAGAAACTGCCCTGGAAACTGAAGCAAAAACTAGCGTTGATTTAGATTTATTGATTAAAATTAGAAGTGAATTAAAGTCCATCTTAGAGCACTTAAGACAGAAATAATCGGAGCGTGGCGCAGCCCGGTAGCGCACATGCATGGGGTGCATGGGGTCGCAGGTTCAAATCCTGTCGCTCCGACAATAAATTAAATGCCGTCCTGATATACTTAGTATTAATCAGATATATAAATAAAAAGCCCTCCGAAATTTGGAAGGCTTTTTTGTGAGCACATGAATTAATATTCTTATTATTTTTCTTTATCCGGATTTTTAACAATGTCCAGCATTTCAACTTCAAATATCATGGTAGCCATAGGGCCCCCGGGACCTTCATTTTGACCATATCCCAAATAGCCGGGTATAAATAATTCATATTTTGCACCGGGACTCATTAACAGTAGTCCTTGAGAAAAGCCTGGGACGACTCGATCAACAGGGAAGACAGCCGCTTCGCCACGATCATATGAACTGTCAAAAACGGTTCCATCAATTAATCTTCCCACATAATGGATTTGCACTAAGTCATCTGGCTCTGGTTTGGGCCCATCCACGTCAACCAATACCTTGTATTGAATTCCGCTTTTATGCTCAATAACGCCATCCATTTTTGCATTTTCATCAAAGAATTTTCCACCTTCAATGGTATTGGCTTTTTCTAAATCCATTCGATACTTTGGCGCTGTAATGTCATTATATTTTTTAATGACAGCCACACGCTCTTTGTCGGTTAGATAGAGATCGTTTCCTTTGAAATAATCCTCGATACCTCGAGAAAGCATATTTAGATCCACATCCCGGAATTGTTGCTGAAGCCGCATGGCTACATCCAAACCGATGGCATAGCTTAGGGAATCAATATGGTTTTCAAAACGTTCATCCACCTGAATCTCAAGTGGCTTTTTTTCTGTTTTTGCACAGGATATAATTGTCAGCCCTGATACAAATGCGATTAAAATATATTTTTT
>Ga0123366_1149445_pt1 | contig 11409 bp, 12 predicted proteins | sample GoM_2015_C6C_202_FD_89944 | JGI IMG/M metagenome (GOLD analysis project Ga0123366, IMG submission 89944) | Marine microbial and viral communities from Louisiana Shelf, Gulf of Mexico - GoM_2015_C6C_202_18m (Metagenome Metatranscriptome) | ecosystem: Environmental > Aquatic > Marine > Hypoxic... | reverse complement strand
GGGATATTTGAGTGATTTTATCTAACTATCGAACAGAAATCGTGAATTATTTTTCTCGATCCCAAAGGGCTTCGCCATCATCATTTTTCTGGTTGGCATACCGCACCAAAACAAAAAGGTAATCACTCAGTCGATTGAGGTATTGAAGCCAGGATTTCACATCCACGCCACTATTCATTAAAGTAACACAGGATCTTTCAGCACGGCGACAGACAGTCCGGGTTACATGAAGGCGGGCACAAAATTCGTCCCCACCCGGTAAAATAAATTCTTTAAGCGGGGGAAGCTCACCATTCATTCCTTCGATAGCTGATTCTAAACGAGATATGCGTGAATCATCCAATAATGCTATGTCTGTATCAGACATGGATGCCTCACCGCCAATATTGAAAATATCCTGCTGAATGGATGTTAATTCTTCGGCCCATTCCTTTCCCCCAGCAGCCAATACCAATCCAAGATGGGAATTCAGTTCATCTAAATCGCCAAGAAAGACTATTGCTGGATGATCTTTGGAGACACGTTTCCCATCACCCATACTCGTATTTCCTTTATCCCCAGTTTTGGTTGTGACCTTGGATATGCGCATGAATTAGAAAAAGATCAAACTGACCAATACGAATAGTGGAATTAGTATGGGTACAGACCATTTAAAAAAATATCCGAAGAATGAAGGCATTTCAATACCGGATGATTCTGAAATAGATTTCACCATAAAGTTCGGTGCATTACCGATATAGGTATTGGCACCCATGAATACAGCGCCGGCTGATATGGCCAATAAGGTCTGGCTTAAATCACCCATTAATACTGAAGGATCACCGCCTGCCGTATTAAAGAATACCAGATATGTAGGAGCATTATCCAAAAAGCTAGATAAAATACCTGTGGCCCAAAAATACATATAATTGATAGGCCCTGCTTCGTTAGATACAGAACTAATAATCGCTGATAAGGCCCCGTCTGCTCCAGCTTTTAAAATGGCTATAGCAGGGATAATAGTAATGAAAATACCTGCAAATAGCTTGGCGACTTCTATGATGGGGAACCATGTGTATTCGTTCGCTTTGCGAATGGATTGGCTGGTCATTTTCCAACTGGCCACAGTAAGACCAAGCAATAACACATCACGGACAATATTCTGCAATTCTAAATGGACGTGATATACTTCGAAAGAAATATGGGGCCGCCAAAATCCACTTAACAATACACCGCCAATAACACCCAAAAGTAGAATCAAATTGAATGATCCTTTTAAGCCCAGTTTTTCAGGTGAGTCGGGGACAGGATGGGATTCTTCCTTATTGTAGAGATAAGTGTCCAATGCAAAAAATATGGCCAATAAGCATACGACTAAAAATAACATGGGGACAAACATGGCCGTTGTGGTCCAGAAGAAATCTACACCTTTCAAAAACCCTAGAAACAGTGGGGGATCTCCTAGGGGCGTAAGTGAGCCCCCAATATTGGCCACGAGAAAAATAAAAAATACAATGACGTGGACTTTTTTCTCACGGTACTTATTTGCACGAATTAAAGGTCGAATGAGTAGCATGGCCGCCCCGGTTGTTCCCATCCAACTGGCCAAAATAGTTCCGATGAAAATAACACCAGTATTGACGATGGGTTTCCCCACCAAAGATCCTGTGAGTTGTACACCACCAGAAATGGTAAATAAAGACAGGAGTAGAATGATGAATGGGACATATTCTAAGAGTCCGACATGAAGCAATTCATAAAAGGTAATTGAGAAGCCGGCTTTGAATAAAAATGGGACAATAAGTAATACAGCCCAAAATGCAGAAATTTTTCCAAAATGATGATGCCAAAAATGGGGCGCAACCAGTGGAAATATGGCGATGGATAACAAAATACCTGCAAATGGAATCACCCAATATATGGATAAGCCCGCCCCATCCAAATGGGGTGCACCGTCCCCTGCGGCAAATGCCATGCTTGAAAAAATAAATAATAAAAGTGTCAGTTTTTTCATGGTTTAGTATGTTTTATTAATGGAATTCCCCTCCTCAAAAGAGATGGAAATTAATGGCAAAAGGCATTCCTTCCAAATTATTGATAGGAGATTTATATCCATCTTTAGAATTAATTTTAACTATGGATTTATTACTAACAATTGCAGTCATTGCTTTGGCTATCTTAGGCATGTCTGTGGGCATCATATTTAATAATAAACCGCTTCAAGGATCTTGTGGCGGCGTCGCCAGTGATTGCGTCTGTCTCAAAGGGGGCACTTGTGATGATCCATCTCAAAAACCTGAAGTAGATAATTAATCTATTTGCATCCCGGATGTTTTAACTGATTTCATTGTATCATCCTGATTTTTTATAATCCAATAGGCTTCGAATCCATCTAAGGATTCAACCAATACTTTCCCATCCTCCATCGTCATCACATTCAGTGCTGTGGCCAATGCATCCGCATCCATACAGTTTGGACCTGTAACCGTCACTGATGCGATATTGGATTCAAGGGCTGCTCCCGTTCTAGGATCTACAATGTGAGAATACTTTACCCCTTCATATTCATAAAAATTTCGATAGTTCCCTGAAGTAGCCATAGCCTGATCTGATAAGGAAACTATGGCATAAATCTGTTCACCGGGTAATGATTCGGCCACAGGGGTGTCAATGCCAATTCGCCATGGCTTTCCTTTATTGTTTTTACCCATGGTCCGCACCTCACCGCCAACTTCAACCATGAATCGAGTAAAGCCATTGTCAGACATAAAATCAAATAGTTGATCTACACCCCACCCTTTTGCAATGGCATTTACATCTATCATTTGGCCTTTAAATGCTTTAACCAAATTTCTCTGATTTAATTGGATTTTTTCATACCCAATCATCCTGGATCGCAAAAACACGTTTAGATCGGTAGGCGGTTCCCAGACCGCTTTATATTCTCGATCCAATTCCCCCTCTCGCCATAATAGTACCGAAGGCAGTACCGTAATATCAAAAGCACCAGATGTAACACCCCCCCAATATATCGATCGCTGAATCACTTCTGAGAATCCTCGAGATATATTAATGGCCGCATTTTCAGGCATTTGATTAAACAGTGAAATTTCACTATTCATTTTATAGGTGGACATTTGATCATCAATATCATATAAAATAGAATCGATACCGGCCTGCAGCGATTCACCATCAATGGGACTTCTTGTCACATTCACCAGCCTAATCGTATATGTGGTTCCCATGGTATTCCCTTGAATATCAAAATAGGGGACGGCTCGTTCACAACCACTCAAACCGAACAAAAACAGAAAGCCCAATCTAAGTTGGGCTTTCATTTTATATTTTGAACAATAATATCTCTTAGCCAAAGCTATCATAGGCTATCATATCTCTGTCCACCCCTAAATCGTAAAGTAATTTATCACATGCATCGATCATCATTGGCGGTCCACACATATAATACTCAATATCTGAGGGATCTTCATGATCTTTAAGGTATAAATCATTAGCTATATTATGTATAAATCCTGTTGGCCCATCCCAATTATCTTCAGGCATAGGTTCAGATAAACCAACAATATATTTAAAATTTGGATACTCCTTCTGGAGCCTTAAAAAATCATCATGGTAGAACATTTCTTTTGCTGAACGGGCACCATAGAAAAATGTTATTTTTCTGTCTGTACGCTGGGTATCTAATAGATCGAAAAGGTGGCTTCGCATTGGCGCCATTCCTGCACCACCGCCGATATAGACCATTTCACGTTCTGTATCTTTTGCGAAGAATTCACCGAATGGTCCAGAAATGGTAACCTTATCACCCGGTTTTAAATTGAAGATGTAAGAAGAAGCGATTCCGGGCGGCACATCATTCCATAATGCAGGCGGCGGTGTGGCGATCCGCACATTGAGCATAATAATGTTACCTTCTGCAGGGTGGTTCGCCATTGAATAGGCTCTAAAGCATTCCTCGTTATTATTAGCCACTACATCCCATATTTGAATTTATCCCAATCGGGATGGTATTCCTCTTCAATGTTGAAGTCCTTAAACTTTAGGCCGCTATATTCTGGAATATCTATTTGTATGTAACCGCCAGCTGTAAAATTCAAATTTTCTCCCTTTGGGAGTTCTAAAACTAATTCCTTTATAAAAGTTGCGACATTCTTATTAGATCTGACTTTACATTCCCATTTCTGAATTTCAAAAATTTCACTTGGGACTTGCACGGACATATTTTCTTTGATTTTAACCTGACAGGCAAGTCGCCAATTTTCTTTTGCCTCAGACCTATTTATATGCCCCTTTTCTGTTGGAAGTATTTCACCCCCACCTTCAAAAATTTGGCACTTACACATAGCACAGGTACCGCCACCACCACAAGCAGATGGCAAGAAAACACTTTCACTAGCAAGAGCTGATAGCAAAGTTGAGCCCGGTTTTACGGTAATGGACTTATCATCATTATCATTAATGCGTATAAATACATCTTCGCTAGGTAGCAGTTTTGACTCAGCAAAATTAAGAGTTACAACAAGAATTAAAATTACGCCAGTAAACACAGTAATACCGAGTATCGTAGTAGCAGATATCATAATTGAATTCCCCCAAATGACATAAATGCTATCGAAATTAGTCCAGTTAAAAGCATTGTGATCCCAACACCTCTTAGATGACCTGGGACATTAGAATACCTCAATCTATACCGAATTGAGGCCATTGATGCGATTGCCAAAAACCAACCCAAACCTGATCCAAAACCAAAAACTGTTGATTCGATCAAAGTATAGTCACGCTCAACGAGGAATAAAGATCCCCCGAGAATTGAACAATTTACTGCTATTAATGGAAGGAAAATTCCTAAGCTCTGGTAAAGTGAAGGAGAAAATCTATCAATTATCATCTCAACTAATTGTACCATTGCTGCAATAACTGAAATAAAAACAATCGGCCGTAGAAAACTCAAATTAACATCTTTAAATCCGAGCCAGGCTAATGCACCATCTCCAAGAAAAAAATGATAAATAAACCAATTTGCAGGAGCCGTAATTGTAAGTACGAAAATTACAGCAAAACCTAACCCAATAGACGCATCCACTTTTTTGGATACTGCTAAGAAGGAACACATGCCAAGAAAATATGCCAAGAGTATATTTTCGACAAAAACGGCTTTTGCAATTAAATTAAGATAATGTTCCACTTATTTATCCTTTTCAACATTGCCCAAGATTCTTTGAACCCAAACAATTAAACCTAGAATAATAAATGCACCAGGGCTTAACACCATTAATCCCATGTTTTCATAACCAGCTGCATAGAATGATTCAGGGATCACCTTAACCCCATATAGCGTCCCACTCCCAAGGAGTTCTCTAAAAAATGCAACCCCTATCAAAATCATACTATAACCTAATCCATTTCCAAGACCATCAAGGAATGAACCCCATGGTTTATTCTGCATTGCGAAGGCCTCTGCTCTTCCCATAATTATACAATTTGTAATGATCAAGGAAACAAATACTGTCAGCTGTTTACTGATATCATACATATAAGCCTGAAGAATTAAATCAGTCAGAATGACCATAGATGCGATAACTGACAATTGTACAATTATTCGAACTTTTGAAGGAATCATTTTCCTTAAAATTGAAATAATTGTGTTTGAAATGCTTAATACTGCTATTACGGCTAAACTCATCACAAAAGCTGTATCTAATTGCACTGTTACCGCTAGCGCAGAGCATATACCAAGCACTTGTAAACTAATAGGATTATTTGCCATTAGTGGGTCTACAAATGCTTTTTTTGATTTTTTATCTAAAATCTTCATCAGCTTTTGTAACTATTTCTAATTTTTTGAAAGTAATTATCATACAATTTTAAATCTTTAAGTAAAAATTCGTTTAAACCTCTTGATGTCATTGTTGCACCAGATATTCCATCCACTTGATGATATGCATCTGGAGAACTTTCATCCACTTTCCCCTTGACAGTTTGGATCCCAATAAGATTACCTTCTTCATCGATGAATTTTTTACCTTCAAAGTTTTTTTGGAACCAAGGTTTATCAACTTCTGCTCCGAGCCCAGGCGTTTCAATATGCTTATAAAAAGTGATCCCTTTTGCAGTAGCTCCATCTGCCTCAATTGAAAAGTACCCATACATTGTGCCCCATAATCCTTTACCTGATATTGGTATAGAGTAACCATCTGTACTGCCTTCAACCACTTTTTTATAGATTGGATAGATACCTTCATCAGAATTAGAGTTGATATCCTCAGGAGTCTTGCCAGAAATCACATCTCCGTTTTCATTTATAACAAATGAGATAATTGATTCTTGAAATATTTTTTCGACATTATCAGGTGTCCATGGAATTTCTTCGGAAGATTTAAATCCTAGCGAAGAAAGAATATTCTTTTTGATATCTGCTTGGACATTTCTTTCGGTTATATCCTTAAGAGATGTGAATACTGATGATAGCATAAATGCAAGTATTATTGTGATCGCTGAAGTGAAAAAAAGTGTATATCTATTACTATGCATAACGTGCTTTTCTTCTTTTGATATTTCCTTGAACAACAAACCAATCAATTAAAGCTGCAAACGCATTAACAAATAAAATTGAAAGCATTACGCCTTCGGGGTAGGCTGGATTAATTGATCTAATAATAACAGTCAAGGCACCAAATAAGATTCCATAAATCCACCTACCTTGGTTTGTATGACATCCGGTTACTGGCTCCGTTGCCATAAAAACAGTCCCAAAAAGAAAACTTCCCATAACAAGATGATAGTGAGGAGGGATTGAAAACATTGAATTTGATGAGAAGGGAGCAAAAAGGTTAGTAATTATGGCCATAGAGACAAGACCAATCAATGCACCAATCACTACTCTCCAATTAATGATTCTGATGAATAAAAGAAATAGGGCCCCTAATATAATAAGAAATTTATTTGTCTCACCAATTGACCCAGGCACATATCCCCAGAATAAATTCCACCAACTAAAATCAAATTGTATTACTTCATTTAGTAATGTTACCGCATCTTGATTCAATTCACTAGCTGGTACAGCTAAAGCTGTGGCACCTGTGTAGCCATCAGGTCCTACCAACCATACTTTATCGCCCGAAATTCTGGTTGGGTAAGTAAAAAAAATAAATACTCTGGCCATCAACGCAGGATTAAAAATATTCATTCCCACACCACCAAATATTTCTTTACCAATTACTATACCAAAAGATGTAGCTATTGATACCTGCCAAAGGGGTATTTCTGGAGGTAATGTTAGTGGAATTAAGGCGCATGTAACCAAAAAACCTTCACTTATGGGATGCTTTCTAGAGATTGCAAAAAGAATCTCCCAAAATGCACCGGAAATAAAAGTAACTGCAATAATTGGCAATATTTGGTTAAATCCAAACCAAAAATTTGAAAATAATGATCTTTCTACCGCATTCGCCATTGCATTTTGGTAACCCACATTGATCGCACCAAAAATATATAAAGGCAACAATGCAACCACGACGAGGATCATGACCCGTTTGGTATCAATACTATCTTTAATATGAGGTCCCGATTTTGTCACCTCATCCGTACTGAATAGAATGGTATCCGTCGCTTCAAAAATGGCATGAAATTTTTCGAGCTTACCACCGGGCTCAAAATGATACCGATATTTATCCAGCTGTTTATGGAGAAAATTGACCATTTATCCTTCTTTCTCCATAAGATCAAGTCCATGGCGAATGGTTCCGCCCACATCGATTTTACTGGGGCAAGCAAATGAACATAGGGCGAAATCTTCTTCATCACACTCCATGACGCCCAACTGCTCCATTTCTTCAATATCCTTTGCGAGGATGGCACGATAAAGGGCATTGGGTAAAATATCCATGGGCAATACATCTTCCCATGCATTGATGGGTACCATGTAACGTTCACTGCCATTATTTAATGTGGTAAAATTGAATTTCTCTTTTGCAAACCCAAGGAATGCATTGGTTAAACTGTATCGTGTTTTTGAAGAACCGGGTCTAAGCATCCCAATGAATTCTCTCTTACCACCTTCAGGTAAAACAGAAACAGCTGAATCATAAAAACCAAGGTATCCATTTTCATCAGTAGTTTTTCCTGTGAGAACATCTCCAGAAATAATCCGATGTGTTCCTTTGGTTAAACGGTCTTCAGTTAGTGTACTGATTTGAACTCCCAGCCGAGTTTTGATATGGGTAGGTGAAGAAACACTGGGGCCGCCCACTGTAGTAAATAAAGTGGTGTCCAATTTTCCTGTGAGTAAAAAGTTACCAATTCGAACCACATCCTGCGCGTTGACTGTCCATACAAGGTCATTCAATCCCAAAGGCGCAATATGGTGAATTTGTATCCCCACATTCCCAGCAGGATGGGGACCGCGAAGTGAATGTTTCTTGACATCTTTCACTTCAAGTAAAGTGTCTGAAACTGTATTTTCATTATAAGATAAATGGACATTTCCATCGGTTAAGTTTTTCAAGGCATTAATGCCTGCTTGAAATGGAGATAATCTACGACGGAGAGCTAAATCTAAATCGACAGCAAGGGGTGCGGTATTCCACCCGGAAATAAAAATGTCCCGAGGTGTAGTATTCGGATCCGCAACTTTATTAAAAGGACGTTGGCGAATAAATGGAAAAAGGTTCCCCTCTTTTAAGACACCAAGAATATCTTCCCTGCTTAGATTAGATATTTCATTAAATCGGAAAGATGGGAATGATTCGAATTCTTCTGAACCACTTAGTTCAATTTCAATTTTTTCAATAACACGGCGAGGACCATAATGAATGGATTTAACCGTTCCCCCACCAGGCGATGGCCATGTAATGGATGGGTTCGATTTACAATGGAATAAAGGTGATCCGATTTTGACGGTATCCCCTTCTTTCACTAAAAGTTTAGACTTAATCCCTCTGAAATCTGTAGGTAGTATTGCAACTGAAGATGGTGACCTGCCTTTTACCACTTCTTTCACCGGTGTGCCGGCGATTTGAATATTATGTCCTTTTTTTATATTTAAGTCAGCCAACGATTTTCCCCATAACCGTAATGCTACATCCCCTGAAAAATAACCAGAGAATTATTAATCCATTCCGCCACATCACTAAAGTACCATCCGAATACAAATGTCGGAATGGCCAATGCAATCAGGATAGCTGTGGTTAACATGGATGTGGGCAGGGCAATCGATTCACTGCGGTCGCCAGTCAAATACATGTGTTTAACCACACGGATATAATAATACAGTGAAACCACACTATTGATGACACCGACAAAAGCCAACCAATAGTATTGGGAGCCTGCTTCTATGACGGCAGCAAATATATAAAATTTTCCGATAAATCCGGCTGTGGGTGGCAACCCGGTTAGGGCCACCATAAATAAAGTCATTACACCGGCCACGAACGGCATCCGCCATCCCAGACCATTATAATCGTCAAAAGATTCACCACCAGTTTTACCCTGAACATAAATCACCACGTAAAATGCGCCCAGATTCATGAAAAGATACATGAGCAAGTACATCATAATGCCATACACACCGGATTGGGACATGAGCGGCAAGGCCATCATCATATACCCAGCATGAGCAATACTGGAGTAAGCCAGCATCCGTTTTACACTGGATTGCTGAATCGCTACCAAATTCCCCACCGTCATGGTGGCAGCAGCTAACACGGCTACCAGTTGAGGCCATGGGACATTATTTAATGCCGTCCAAGTTTCAGCCCCTAACGGATATCCATCACCGAAGACTTGATTAAAGAATCGAATCAACATGGCAAAACCGGCCGCTTTGGGGGCAACGGACAAATAAGCCGTAATGGTTGTAGGTGATCCTTCATATACGTCTGGCGTCCAGAAATGGAATGGGACTGCAGAAATTTTATATCCAAAGCCGACCAATATAAATACGGCGGACAGAATCAATGCTAGATTTGCTTCAGGGCCCAGTTGAGCAATGGCTTCACGCATTTCGAAGAATTTAGTGGTACCGGTCAAACCAAACAATAGGCTGAGGCCATATAGCATAATACCAGAAGAAAAAGCACCATAAATTACATATTTTAAGGATGCTTCGTTACTATCCTGTTTCTTCTTTAAATATCCGGCGAGAAAAAAGGACATGATGGAAACAATCTCAATGGCCAAATAAACCATAATAACATCGATGGCAGATGCCATGAGAAACAATCCGAATGCCATAATGGCCATAATAGAGAAATATTCACCGACACGATAGCCTTTCAAATCAGCGCTATCGAAACTCATTAGAATCACAAATGTGGTGGATATGAGGACCAATACCTTAAAGAAATTGGCGAAAGGATCCATGGCAATGGTTCCCATGAACAATTCAGAAAGCGCACCACCACTCATTCGCACTGCAAACAAGGTTAATGCCAATCCACCCAGTACCCACCAAGCCACCTTAAAAGAATCTTCTTTACGATACAGAAGATCCGCAATAATGGCCACCAATACGGTGACGGTCAGAATAAGTTCTGGCCAAAAATGAGTTAAACTATTGAGATTGCTCATGCAATATGCCTACATACTTGCTGCCGCAAGGCCACCAAAAGATACGACTGATTCAATCAAGACATTGAGTGTGGCTGCCACCAGATCTAAGAATGGACGTGGATACACACCCAAGATCAACGTAATGACTGCCAACGGCACCACCGTAAACAATTCACGTTTATTGATTTCAGGCAAATCATTGTATTTCTCATTGGCAGGGCCAAAGAACATCCGTTGGAATGCCCATAAGAAATAGGCCGCATTTAGCAATATGCCTAATGTAGAAATAATGACAATCGTTTTAAATATGGGGAATGCGCCAATAAAGATCATGGCTTCACTGACAAATCCACTGAATCCGGGCAAGCCCAGTCCTGCGAAAAATGCCACCGCAACAAAAGCAGTATAGACGGGCATTTGAGAAGCCAACCCACCAAAACCTTCAATATCCCTATGATGGGCTCGGTCATAAATGACACCCACCAAAATAAAGAGCATGGCTGAAATGGTTCCGTGATTGAACATCTGGAATACGGCACCGCCTACCCCCGCTTGGGCGCTGATGAGGTTATCCCCATTCATGCCAGCAGCGGCAATGACTGCAGCCATACCGAGCAATGTGTATCCCATATGATTCACGGATGAATAGGCCACCAGTTTTTTCAAATCCTTTTGGGCCAAGGCACACATGGCGCCCCATATTACATTGATTAGGCCGAGAACTGCCAATGCACCGGCAAACCAAAATACCCCATCGGGAAGCATGGTGTAATTAATTCTTAAAATGCCATATACACCCAATTTCAAAAGTACCCCCGCCAAAATAACGGAGATGGCTGTAGGTGCTTCTACGTGGGCCAAGGG
>Ga0123366_1031872_pt1 | contig 11837 bp, 10 predicted proteins | sample GoM_2015_C6C_202_FD_89944 | JGI IMG/M metagenome (GOLD analysis project Ga0123366, IMG submission 89944) | Marine microbial and viral communities from Louisiana Shelf, Gulf of Mexico - GoM_2015_C6C_202_18m (Metagenome Metatranscriptome) | ecosystem: Environmental > Aquatic > Marine > Hypoxic... | reverse complement strand
TTTTTTATAGTTTAGAATAACTTTATCATTTCAAACCTCGTTCTATTTAGTTGAACTAAACCTGTGAACGAATACTATAATAAAATTTTTAGATGGACGTGGGTTCGACTCCCATCAGCTCCATATTTGCATTCGTGGCCGAGTGGTTGAAGGCACCGGACTCATAATCCGTTTTCCTCTGGAACGTCACTGGTTCGAACCCAGTCGGATGCAATTTAAAAAATTTTTTACTGTTGTTTTTTTAAGATTATATTTGTAATATTGGAATTAATAAATTATTAAAATTTTATAATATAGTTTTATGTTAAGTTTAAATACTCAAAAAACAATTGATAATTTACACAATGTTTTTACTAAAAAAAATATTCCACTGATTCGAATAGGTGATAACGTTAAGGTTGGTGTACGGATTATTGAAGGAAATAAAGAAAGAGTTCAGTTTTATGAAGGCACTGTTATAGCAAAGAAAAATAGTTCTATTAATACAACGCTAACTGTAAGAAAAGTTTTACAAGGTATTGGAGTAGAAAGAATTTTTTTAATCCATTCTCCTAAAGTAGATTCTATAGAAGTGTTACGATCATCAAAAGTACGACGATCAAAATTATATTATTTAAGAAACTTAAAAGGAAAAGCGAGCCGCTTAAAACAACAATTTCGATAATATTATAAATTTTTATAAAAATTAGTAAAAAAATTTATTTGTATTTAATTTAGCTAGTATAGTAGTATAATACTAACTAGTAAAGTAATAACAGAAAATAGTTTTCAACTTTTACTTTCTAACTATTTAAAACAAGGAGTCATATGGCTACGTACAAAGTGACATTATTAAGTGAAGAGCATGACATTGATGCTACAATCGATTGTAATGATGATGTATTTCTTTTAGATGCTGCAGAAGAGCAAGGTATTGAATTACCTTATTCATGTCGAGCAGGTGCTTGTTCTACATGTGCTGGTAAAGTAACAGAAGGTGATATTGATCAATCAGAACAAACATTTTTAGATGATGATCAAGTAGGAGCAGGTTTTGTTTTAACATGTATTGCTTACCCTAAATCAGATTGTACTGTTTTAGTTCATCAAGAAGACGAATTATACTAGTTTCTAATATTTTTACTTAAAAAAGAAATGACATAAAATAAATATGTCATTTCTTTTTTAAGTAAAAATATTAGAAGTTCAGTTCAGCAGCCTGTACTTTTTCAAATTGTTTTTTCTTTATAATTAAAAGAACTTGTGTTAATAAAACACAGAAACAGAAACCTAAATACCCAATAATACGTAGAGGGTTTTGTAAAACAATTTCTGTTTCTTCTTGACCAAATCCACCTACGTTTGGATCAATATTTAAACTTTGATCAACTTTAACAGAATCACCTTGTTTAACTGTTAGAGTTAAGCCGGCAGGGATGATTTGAGATGTTTTTACTCCATCTGAATTAATAATTGTAATATTAGATTCGCCTTTTTCTGATGTTGTAATTTCTGAAATTTGACCAGCTTGTACAGCACCAAAACTGTTAATATTACTCTTTTCCCCTGTAGGATACACTTGACCACGACCACGATTTCCGCCTGCATATAATGGGTATGTTAAATATTTAACATCCGAATCTTTTTCAGGATCTGGAGAAACAACAGGGAAAATCAGTTCTTGATGTGTTTTTCCTGCAATCGGGCCCACGATTAAAATATTATCAAATTCAGTACTATATGGTGAAATAAAAACACCTTTATTCTTCGCTTTTACTTCTGCAGGAATTTGATTTTTCGCAGCTAGTTTAAACCCTTTAGGCAAAATTACAATTCCACCTACGTTTAAATCTGCTTTTTTACCGTTAGCGCCTACTTGTTGTCGAGTTGTATCGTACGGTACTTTTACTGTTACTTCAAAAACAGAGTTCGGAAGTACTGCTTGTGGTGCTTCAATTTCAATTGCTTTCTGGTTTAAATGACAATTCGCACAAGCTAATTTTCCATTCGCTGCACGTGGATTTGAATAACCTTGTTGAGCAAAGACTGGATATGCTGACGAATTTTCAATAGAAAGACCAAATAAACTTATAGCAATCGTTAAAGTAAATAAAAGACTTTTAAAAAACTTGTTAGTTGCCATGGATCCAATACTTTTTAAGTATATTTATGTAAATTAATTTTTTATTAAAAACAAGATACCTACTCCTGAAAAATATAGCATTAATATTGCTATTGATAATAATAATTGTGTTAATGGATCGGTAGAAGGTGTTAAAATAGCTCCAATAATTGTTGAAACTAATATTATGTATCGCCAAGCAGCTAACATTTGTTTAGCTGATATAATATTCAATAAGCCTAATAAAATTTGAATAATCGGGATTTGAAAAGCTAGCCCTGTACTATAAAAAAGAACTAAAATAAATTCAAAATACTGATCAAAGGACCATAAAGGTTCTATAACTTCATCACTATAGTTTAGAAAAAAATTTAAAGCAGCAGGTATTAAAGCATAATAAGAAAAAACTAATCCAAATCCAAATAGGCCTAAAGAACTTAATAATAATGGCAAAATTATTTTCGTTTCTTTTTTAGTTAAACCTGGCAATAAAAATAATATGATTTGTCCAATTGCAAATGGACTACCAAAAAGAAATCCTGTATAAAAAGAAATTTTTACAGTCGAAACAAAGTATTCGCCAGGGGAAAGTTGAAAAAACTTTACATTATTAACAGGTAGTTCTAATATTTTAACTAGTAATTTTACTTCACAAAGCGATATAAAAGTTAATATTAAAATTATCCAAAACGTATGAAAAAGTCGTTGTTTTAGTTCTTCAATATGTTCTGAAAAAGGTAATTCAAGGGTTACAGTCTCTTTAATTGTAAAGTTAAAATCCGAATTTGTTACCATAAGTTTCGATTTTACATCTTGTCTATATATATATAATGGGTAATTAAACATTCCCTAATATTATAATTATATAACAAGTAAAAATTTTTAAATAACTGTTTAAACTTATGCGAAAAGTTCTATATTATATAGAACTTTTCCACATAAATATATTTTACGATAAATAATTCATACCTTCAAGACGGGCTACAGCTTTTTTTAATTCAATTGATGCATCTAATCTTGCTTTACTTGTTTCTGCATTTTCAACAGCTAAAGTTGCTTTTTCAAGCTCTGTAGTAGCTTCGTTTAATTCTACAGCAACAAGTTCTTCAACATCATTTACTAAAACTGTAACACGATTACGATCAATTTCAGCTAATCCACCACATAAAATAATTGGCGTCCACTTTTCATTTAATTTAATTCTTAATAAACCTGTGTCTAAAGCTGTTATTAATGCCGCGTGACCGTCTAAAATACCAACTAAACCAGTTAAACCCGGTAAAATAACTTCGTCAGCTGTTGTAGAACAAATAACTCGGGTAGGAGTAAGAACTCGAATGTTCATAACCATATATAACTACTCCTTATTTTAGAGTTTCTGCTTTTGCAATTGCTTCATCGATATTACCTACAAGATAAAATGCTTGTTCTGGTAATTCATCTAATTCACCATTTAATACCATACTGAAACCTTTAATTGTGTCTTCTAAACTTACATATTTACCAGGTGAACCTGTGAAAATTTCTGCTACAAAGAAAGGTTGAGATAAGAATCGTTCAACTTTTCGTGCGCGAGCAACAGTTAATCGATCTTCTTCTGATAATTCATCAATACCTAAAATTGCAATAATATCTTGTAATTCTTTATAACGTTGTAACGTTTCTTTAACAGTTTCTGCAATTTCGTAATGTTCTCCGCTGACAATTCCAGGTTGTAACATTGTCGATGTTGAATCTAATGGATCTACTGCAGGATAGATACCTTTAGCGGCTAAATTCCGAGATAATACTGTTGTTGCATCTAAATGAGCAAAGGTTGTCGCTGGAGCTGGATCTGTTAAATCATCTGCTGGTACATATACCGCTTGAATTGATGTAATAGAACCTTGAGTTGTTGATGTAATACGTTCTTGTAATGCACCCATCTCTGTTGCTAAAGTTGGTTGATAACCTACCGCCGAAGGCATACGACCTAATAATGCAGATACTTCTGAACCCGCTTGTGTAAATCGGAAAATATTATCAATGAATAATAATACATCTTGTTTATTAACGTCTCGGAAGTATTCAGCCATAGTTAATGCTGTTAAACCTACACGCATACGCGCCCCTGGTGGTTCATTCATTTGACCATATACTAAAGCTACTTTAGACTCTTTGAAATTATTTTCGTTAATAACTCCAGATTCTTTCATTTCTTCGTATAAATCGTTTCCTTCACGAGTACGTTCACCTACACCACCGAAAACAGATACACCACCATGTGCTTTTGCAATATTATTAATTAATTCCATAATTAATACTGTTTTACCTACACCAGCACCACCAAATAGCCCAATTTTACCTCCACGACGGTACGGAGCTAATAAATCTACAACTTTAATACCTGTTTCAAAAATTGACGGTTTTGTTTCTAATTCTGTAAAGGCTGGAGCTTCTCTATGGATTGGTAATGTTTCATCATATGATACATCACCTTGTTCATCTACTGGTTCACCTACTACGTTAAAAATTCTTCCTAATGTAGTTGTTCCAACTGGAACGCTAATTGGCCCACCTAAATCAAGTGCTTCAACTCCACGTTTTAAACCATCTGTTGAACGCATTGAAACTGCTCGTACTTTATTATCGCCTAATAATTGTTGAACCTCTACAACAGTACCAATTCCATCTTCTGTTTCAATTTTAAGTGCGCTATAAATAGGAGGTAATGTTCCAGATGGGAATTCAATATCTAAAACAGGACCAATAATTTGAGTAACGTAACCTTTATTTATATTAGTTTTTACCATTTTGACTTTACATATTTAAATATTTAAGAATAAATATACTTTCGGAATTTAACATATTATTTAAAAAAAAATAATACACAATTTTAATTTTCTTAACTATCTACCATTGTACAACAAAATAGTTAGAATTCTTGAAGAAATGTTTAAATTCAAGTACAAACAGATTTGTTAGAAATATTCTTCAGAAATCTGACGTCCAGTAACTTTCAGCCAATTTTGTGCACCAGGATAATTATCGGGTGCTAGTTTTAATGCTTGGCGCCAATATTCGGCAGCTTTATCAAAAAATTCTTTAGCTAACTCTAAATATTCGTCATTACGTATCTCTAAATTCTTATCTTGATTTTGCATTTGTAAAGCATTTAAACCTTGCGAGTGATAAATAACAGCTATGTTATTTAATGCTTGAGGTAAATTTGAATTTAGTTCCAGAGCTTGATGATAATATTCTAAGGCTTGAGAATAATTCCCATTATTTCCATAAATTAATCCAATATTATATAAGGTATAGCTTCGATCATATGGGTCTTCTTCTAATTGAAGAGCTTCGTAGTAATTTTCTAATGCTTCGGCGTATTTTCCTTCTGACTGTGCAGACATACCTGCTCTATAATACGAAAATGCTTGTTTCTCTTGCTTGCTTGCAGGTAAAACTTTTAAGAGTATATCTGCAATTACAGTAAATGTTTTATCAATAAAGTTACTCATTAAGTTTTCCTTCAATAAATATTTGATTAAGATTGAACATTTTAAGAGTTCAAAGATCGAAAACGTTTATCTTTGAACTCTTAAAATATTTAAATAGAATTTGAAGCTACGAAAGGCAATAAAGATAAAACCCTTGCTCTTTTAATAGCTTTAGCAATTTGACGTTGTTGCTGAACTGTAACTCCAGTTGCCCGTCTAGGGAGAATTTTACCTTGTTCTGTTATAAATAATTTTAATAAATCAATATCTTTATAATCAATTTTTTGATTTACACTTATTGGCGATAATTTTTGTTTTTGTGCTAACATATTTTATTTTATTTCCTTGTGTATTGTCGATTTATTACAATGTGGGCAGTATTTTTTAAGTTCTATTCGCTCTGGATTATTACGACGGTTTTTTTGTGTTGTGTAACGTGAAACGCCGTTTGAACGTTTATTTGTATTTGAGCGACATTCCGTACACTCTAAAGTAATTAAAATTCGAATACCTTTGGCTTTTCCCATAAAAATTTCTTTGAACTAATGATTTTCTAATAACAATTTTAGTATACTATATTGCACAAAAATTTTGATCTTATCAAGGTTTTAATAAAAAACTGTTAAAACTGCGATAAGATAAAAATTTTTATCAAAACCTTTCAATTTTAAAGAAAATATATTATATTTTTAGAAACCCAAATATTAAACTAAAATTGAAAGGATTAATAAATAGTTTTATGGCTAATAATGCGTCTGCAGAAAAACGTATTCTAATTAATGAACGAAATCGTTTACAAAACCGTTTTTATAAAAGTTCTGTTCGAACTTTAACTAAATTGTATCTAAAAGATTTAGAAGTTTATAAGATTTCTCGAAATCCAAGTGATAAAGAAAAGGCTAAAAATCGATTAAGTTTAGTCTACAGTTTGATTGATAAAGGTTCTAAAAGAAACGTTTTTCACAAAAATAAAGCTGCTCGAAAAAAATCAAAATTAGCTTCACAATTAAAAATAGCATAACTTTTATTACTATTAAAGAGTAACAGTTGAAGATTCTAGTTAAGAAAATTTTAAATTGTTTGACAAAATTTTCTTAACAAATTTTATCTAATAGGAAATGATTCCTTGTTTTCTTTAAGATTAAGATTTATTATATTATTAATAAAGAGTATAAAACAAACTATGAATTATAGCACAGCTCTTCCTGATTTTATTGAAATGCAGCGAGTAAGTTTTTGTTGGTTTATTGCTCAAGGACTAAATGATGAATTAACGATGTTTTCGCGAATTCATGATTTTAGTTATAATACGGAATATCGACTATTTGGGCAAGAATATAGTTTGGTAAAACCGGTTTATACAATAGTACGTGCAAAAAAACTAGCTGCAAATTATTCAGTACAATTAGTTATTCCACTTGAAGTTCGGAATAAAAAGTTAAATAGCGTTCGTTACTTTGGGCAATTTACTATTATAAATTTACCCCTTATGACTACAACAGCTACTTTTGTAATTAATGGGTGTGAACGAGTTATTGTAAGTCAAATTATTCGAAGCCCTGGAATTTATTTTGAAAAAAATAAAAATCATCGAAAACGAAAACAATTTAAATCTCAAGTATTAGGTCATGCTCCTAAATTAGGATCGTTTTTACCGAGTGGAGTACCCTGGATTATCCCTTACGATCAACCTTGGAAACCTTGGATAATCGGAAAAAAATTAGGTTATTCAAAATACAATTCAAATAAAGATACTAAACTAGACTTTTATTTTTATTCGTTAAAATCTTTTAAAGTTTATCAGAAGATTTCAAAAATAACAAATACTCCAATTAAAGTACAAAGAATTAAATTATTTTTACAATGGTTAAAATTAAATCAAAAAGAATTTAACTTCAAGAATAAATTAAATTTATCAGAACTTTCTTTTTTACTAAATTATTGGAACTTTATATTTAAATTTATAATCAAGTATCAATTTTTGTACAAAAAAAATTTTGAAGAATCTTGTCAAATTCAAGAATCTGAATTTAAGACAATTTTCAAAACATGGAATAATCAACCGCAGCTTAACGATAACTTCAGTTTAAAAAAAATTGATCAGTTAACATCTAATTATGAAAAGAAAATTCGGTTTTATCACAATGTGATTCAACAACAGTTTTTTGATAATCTAATGTTAGTTCCTTTTCTAACTAAAGAAAAAAAGATTCTAAATCTTGAAAGTCTAGCAAATCGTCAAAAACAAAAAAAAATATCATTAACTCTTTTAACGAATGCGAGTATCAAATTCGCTTTTTACTTTTCACCAAGCTTGAAAGAGGTTTTTAAATATCGTTCACCAAAAAAACGGAAACCAAAAGAAGCTAAAATAAAACAACCAATATTATACCTTCGAAGCCCAAGTAAAATTGTTCAATTTAAAGATGACCATCAAGTCTTAGATTCGTATAAAAAAAAATACGATACGAAAGACTTCTATACCGCAACACTAATACCAGAATCAGGCTCATGGATTCGATTTGGTTTTCAAAAAAATACAAAGATAAATCGTTATCAGTATCCGATTCGACATCAAGAGGATGAAGTTATTATCCAAATAGATAAAATTACTCAAAAACCAATACTTTATTTATTAAAAGAAATGGGTTTAACTGATTGGGAAATTTGTTCAAATTTAAAACATGCAGATTTCTTTTATTTTACTAAGCCATTTTTAACAGGTTCTTTAACTTCAAACCAACCACTGCCCCGATTTGATTTACACTCTGACTATTATAAAAATATTTCCGAATTTTCTCATATTTTTGATGCGCGGTATTACCGGTTAGGTAAAATTGGTCGTTTCCAAATAAATAATCGTTTAAATTTAAAACTTAACAATCGGATTTATACAATTACTTATGAAGATATCTTTGCTATTCTTGATTGTTTAGTGACTTTATCAATTTCTAAAACTACTGGAGATGATATCGATCATTTAAAAAATCGACGAGTTCGTTCTGTAGGAGAACTCTTACAGAATTTATTCCGTGTAGGTTTTCAAAGATTAGTACGGAAATTAGGGAGTCAAATAAATAAAAGAGAGTCTGGACAAATTTCTAGTTTTAATATTATTGGTGCAACCGTACGAGAATTTTTTGGATCAAGTCAGCTTTCCCAATACATGGATCAAACAAATCCACTTTCTTCTTTAACTCATAGACGACGAATTAGTGGATTAGGTCCTGGCGGATTAGATCGGGATCGTATCAGTTTTGCAGTTCGAGATATTCATCCTAGTCATTATGGTCGAATTTGTCCTATTGAAACCCCGGAAGGACAAAACGTGGGCTTAATTGCCTCATTAACAACATGTGCACGTGTTAATAAATTAGGGTTTATTGAAACACCATTTTGGCGTGTAATTAATGGTAAGGTCATTAAAACCGGTAATCCAATTTATTTAACCGCCGATATTGAAGACTTTTATAAAATTGCGCCCGCTGATATTTCAACAAATAGTAAAAATTATTTGACACAAAATTTAATACCGGTTCGTTATAAACAAGATTTTATTACAGTTTCTCCGTTTCAAGTAGATTTTATTAGTATATCACCTATTCAAGTAGTTTCGGTTGCAACTTCATTAATTCCATTTTTTGAACATGATGATGCTAATCGTGCGTTAATGGGTTCGAATATGCAGAGACAATCTGTTCCACTAATGTTATCGCAAAAACCAATTGTCGGAACAGGATTAGAAAATCAAATTGCTATTGATTCTGGTATGACAATAAATGCCCAAGGTGCTGGTATTGTTCACTCGGTTACTGCTGATTATATTATTGTAAAAGAGTATTCAGGTAGAAAATTAAAATATATTCTGCAAAAATATCAACGTTCAAATCAAGAAACCTGTATAAATCATCGACCAATTGTTTGGAAAGGTGAAAAAATTAAATCCGGTCAAATTTTAACGGACGGTCCAGGTATAACGAATAATGAACTTGCGTTAGGACAAAACGTTTTAGTCGCTTATATGCCTTGGCAAGGTTATAACTTTGAAGATGCAATTTTAATTAATGAAAGATTAGTCTATGAAGATGTTTTTACTTCAATTCATATTGAGCGATATGATATTGAAATTGAACAAGATGATGATGTTTCAGAACAAATTACAAAAAATATTCCAAATTTAAGTTTTTCAGAAATTCAAAATTTAAATGATGATGGGATTGTCGCCCTTGGAACTTTTGTAAAACCTGGTGATATATTAGTTGGAAAAATAATAGCAAAGAATGATTCGGAACAGCTTCCTGAAGCAAAATTACTACGAGCTATTTTTGGTGCAAAAGCAAAAGGTGTGCGAGATACATCCTTCCGAATGCCAAAGGGAAAATATGGACGAGTTGTGGATCGTGTAACTTTTAATCGAAAAACAAAATTGGCTTATAAATTTGAAAAAATCCAGGTATTTATCGCCCAAATTCGAAAAATTAAAGTTGGCGATAAGATAGCAGGTCGGCATGGAAATAAAGGAATTATTTCTCGCATTTTACCGCGACAAGATATGCCATTTTTACCTGATGGCACACCTGTTGATATTATATTAAATCCATTAGGTGTTCCTTCACGCATGAATGTTGGTCAATTGTATGAATGTCTCTTAGGGATAGCTGGTCATAAACTAAATCGGCGTTTTAAAATATTACCTTTTGATGAAATGTATGGTCCCGAAGTTTCTCGAATTTTAATTAACAAAAAATTAAGACAAGCTTCAATTGAAAATGATGAAGCTTGGTTGTTTAACCCTTATTCTCCTGGAAAAATGGTATTGATTGATGGACGAACCGGGAAGGAGTTTGAAAATCCAATTACGGTTGGAAATGCTTACATGTTAAAATTAATTCATTTAGTTGATGATAAAATGCATGCTCGTGCTACAGGTCCTTATTCATTAATCACTCAACAGCCTTTGGGTGGTAAAGCTCAACAAGGTGGTCAACGTTTTGGAGAAATGGAAGTTTGGGCTTTAGAAGGTTTTGGTGCAGCATTCACGTTAAAAGAACTTTTAACAATTAAATCGGATGATATGCAAGGGCGAAATGAAACTTTAAATGCAATTGTAAAAGGTCAATTAATACCTAAGTCAGGTGTTCCTGAATCATTTAAAGTCTTATTACAAGAATTACGATCAATTGGTTTAGATATGAGTACTTACAAAATTGAAAATTATAATTTAAATCAACATTATGAACTAGAAGTTGATTTAATTGAAACTTATGATTCATTAGAAAAGACATTTCCTCCAACATCAAATCTAGACGATATATCGTTTTAATTAATTTAATGTAAAACTACATAATGCTACAATCTGAAAAAGAGTTTGACTATATAAATATAAAATTAGCTTCTCCTCTTCGTATACTACAATGGTCATATAGAAGATTACCAAATGGTCAATTTATTGGTGAAGTTCAGAAATCAGAAACAATAAATTACCGAACTTTTAAACCTGAAATGGATGGTTTATTTTGTGAACGAATTTTTGGTCCAAGTCGCAGTTTTGAATGTGCTTGTGGAAAATACAAACTAATTCGCTATGAAGGACTTATTTGTGAACGTTGTGGTGTTGAATTAACTGAATCACGAGTCCGCCGGCATCGGATGGGACATATTAACTTAATATATCCTGTAGCCCACGTTTGGTATACGAATAGTCGGCCAAATTATATGGCTCTGTTATTAGAAGTCGAACAATGTGAAAAAAATCTTAATACAAGTTGGCAGATTCTTCGGTTTTCTCTTCCAGGTATTTATGATCAAGTTTTAAGACCTATTCTTCTTTCAGATCATTGGCCAGACTCTTCTATAGATGAATATTTAAAAACAATATGTAAAGATTTTTCTACTATAGCATTAGAATCTTCGAATATTTGGGCTAAAAAGTCTAAGGCATGGTACCAAAAAATTTTTGAAATTTACCAAGAATTACTTTACGCTAAAATTGAAACTATTTATCAATTTATAGAATTTATTGATAATATTGATTTAACTAAGCAACCTACTTCTGTCAATTTTATTTTTGATTATCTTGAAAATGAAAAAATATTAGACTTAATGAATCCAATTTCGCTAACAAGCGAAATAACTGCTTCACAAGATCCTGCTCAAATAGATCTAGTTGATCCTTCAAGAGACATTTTTTTGTTCTTAAACACATTTCCAAAAAAACAACATAAAGAATTATTTAGAAAATTAATAAGAAAATCTAA
>Ga0123366_1179980_pt1 | contig 14742 bp, 2 predicted proteins | sample GoM_2015_C6C_202_FD_89944 | JGI IMG/M metagenome (GOLD analysis project Ga0123366, IMG submission 89944) | Marine microbial and viral communities from Louisiana Shelf, Gulf of Mexico - GoM_2015_C6C_202_18m (Metagenome Metatranscriptome) | ecosystem: Environmental > Aquatic > Marine > Hypoxic zone... | reverse complement strand
GTTGGAGTTGCTGTCAAAGTTGGGAGCTCCAGATATTCTCAGATATTTGCAGGAGCAGAAGGCAATCCCCAGGATCACGGGGGAAGGGATACAAGAAAGGAACATAGGATCACAAGGAATCCTCAACGAGGAACAAATGCTTTCCTCATCATAGAAATTTAGCTCAAAAAGTTCGTACAAACCGAACAACATGGCTGCCGAATTAGAACTGAACGACCAGCGGGTCGAGTTCATCGCTGATTATGTGCTTAAGACACTCAAATTGAAATCAGACAAATGGTCTAAAATGTATAACCTCGAAGAGAACAAACAAATGTTCATGGATTTCTTCGACAAGCAAGAAATATCAATTTTGGTCGTGGCTGCCAATGCTGCCGGTGCTCTAAGTGTTACTCTGGAATGGCCAGATAAATTGAAGCAAAAGGCATGTTATTTTGTGAAGAAAAACAGAGAAACCCTGGCCAAAGACAGCAACATGAGAAATGCAATGATATATGGAGATTTGTCATACTCGCCTATCGATCAGTTATCTGCATTTGTAGATGAGGTTCTGGTTCCTCTACTATCTAATGGAAACAATCACGATGAATGGCCTCAAGTTGTTTCACAAGATGTACTTCGCCATGTACACAACTTGAAAAGCAGTGTATATGTAGTCTCTGGTCAGGTTCAAGGCAAAACATTGCTCCCACTTCCAGTAGGATCAGATAAAGTAGAGCAAAGTGCAGCTGAAGTCGAAGATAAACCTGAGTCATATGACAGAAATCTTGTCCATGCTATTGAATCTGTTATCATTGAATGGACGCATCAGATCAGAGATGTGACCAAGAAGGATTCTTCTCAATTTGTTCTTGATGGTCAGTTTCCTAGTCCATTTGTTGAGCTTGAATTTTGGAAGGCTAAAGCTCAGAACTTGGAATGTATATATGACCAGCTCCGTGATCCAAAAGTACGCAAAATGGCTGAGCTCCTTGAAAAGACTGACAGTAGTTACTTTCCATCATTCAAGAATCTCTTCCGTGATGTTGTTGCTGCTTTGACTGAAGCTCAAGATATCAACTTGTATCTTAACACTCTGCGCTTTCATTTTGAAGATATTGAAGGAGCTGAATTTGATGAATCTGAGAAATTATTTGCTCCTCTGATGCATGTTGTTTGTCTCATTTGGGCAAATTCCAAGTACTACAATACACCAGGACGTGTGGTTGTTTTGTTGCAGGAAATATGCAATATGATAATTGAAAGGTGTCGTGACTATTTGGAACCTGCTGAAATATTCAAAGGTGAGGTTGAAGAACAGATTGAAAAAGTTCGCAAAGCCTTGAAGATTCTTCATGCTTTCAAACAAACATATGAAGACCACAGAGCCAAAATCAAAGATTACTTTACTGGAGCTGGTGGGGAGCAGCAAGGTCAACAAGCACAGGAAGATCAAGGTCAACAACAACAAGAAGATGGTGAAGGCCAAGAAAAAGCAAAGGAAGGTGGAGAAAATGGAGTTAAGGAATGGGAGTTTGCTCCACAGCTGGTGTTCCACAGATATGACAAATTTGTCGAAAGAGTAGAGACTGTGATGGAACTCTTCGGGATCTCCATGGAGTTTTTGAAGTTGGAAAAGATTGAGTTTGGTGGCATCAAAGGCAAAGTATTGAGTACTTTGACAGTACAAATATTTGAAGAATTCAATGAATTATACAAAGTATTCACAGAATTCACAGGGGATGCTTTGGATCCACTTGATACAATGTTCCTACCTGAATATGAGAAGTTCAAAGGATCTATAGCTGATCTTGACCGACGACTTGCTTCAATTGTGTGTCAAGGTTTTGAAGACTGTTCAGGCCTAGAAGCTGTATTCAAGCTAGTAGATGTTTTTGGTTCATTGCTGGAACGACCACTTCTAAAGCAAGACTTTGAACCAAATTATCCCAAAATTATTGCCATGATGGATCAAGAACTAAATACAGCAAAAGAAATCTATGATGAACATATGACAATCAAGTCAGAAACAGGCAAAATGCCACTTCACAAAAATATGGCCCGAGTGTCTGGTAGCCTAAAGTGGGCTCTTGAGTTGAGGCTTAGAATTTCACAATCAAATAGCAGTTTTAAACATATCGAACACCCCTGTATGGAAAGCCAAGATGCTAAAGATGTCTTTGACCACTATGAGAAAATGATAGAGTTACTTGAACAGTTTGAAAAGGAGTGTTATCAAGAGTGGGTGGCAGGAGTTGATGAAGCTTGTTCGTTCAACCTGGCACAGCCCTTGCTCAATAGAAATGAAGAAACCAAACTCATTTCTGTCAACTTTGACCCACAGCTTGTCGCAGTGCTTCGTGAAGTGAAATATCTGGAAATACGTGGATCAGAAGAAATCCCAGAAAGTGCTGCAACCCTATACAATAAAAATGACACTCTTCGCCAGTTTGTGGCTAATCTAGATCTCACTGTCTTCTGGTACAACAAAGTTCGAGACACAGTGCTAGAAGTAGAATTCCCTCTCATTGAAGGACAATTAGAAGAAATTGATGTGCAATTAGAAAGGGCAATAAAAGATCTCAATTGGAACAGTGATGGTGTCTGGGAATACATTGAGGAGACAAGAGACAAAGTTCATGATTTGGAATCTCGTGTACAAAAAGCAAAGGACAATGTGGAAGAAATTCAAAAACTTATGAGCACCTGGAGCAAATCTCCATTGTTTTGCAGATTGGAGGGTAAGAATCAGTCGTTGCTCAACTTAGACGACAGAGATGATAGGCTTAAAAAGAGATATGGTGAGGTTGAAACAATTGGAGAGAAGATTCATAATCTTCTTAAAGAAAACTTGGACTTTTTCAAAGCAGAAGCAGAATCAGATATCTGGAAAGCTTATGTGGACTATATTGATGAAATGGTTGTTGATGGTTTCTTCAACACCATCCATTGCAGCTTGAAATTCCTCCTAGAGAACACTGAAACCAAAGCTGGGCTTGATCCACTCTTTGAAGCTCTTCTTGAGCTAATGGCCCCTGAGATGTTGTTTGTCCCATCTCTAGAGTTTGGTGTTGCTGACGGTTTCTATGATCTTATTGACAGTTTAGTGGGTGATATTTACAAACAAGCTAGTAAGATCAAACGCTTAGCAGCTCATTGTGGACAGGGTCATTATCAACCAGACCTTGAGGATATGGAAGAGTTGTCTGAAATGAGACAGGAACTTATGGACAGGGTGCAAAACATCATGAATAAGGCCTGTGATTATAGAAATTCATTTGACAATTATGCCTACTTGTGGGTAGATGACAGGACAGAATTCATGAGGCAGTTCTTATTGTACAACCATGTATTAACAACAGAAGAGATTGAAGCTCATGCAGAGGATGGTGTTCCTGAATGTCCACCAACACTTGATCAATTCAAAGAACAGATTGACACATATGAAAAGATCTATGACGAAGTAGAAGGACTGGAAGGTTCTACCATCTTTGAATTCTGGTTCAGGGTTGATGCAAGACCATTTAAACAGGCACTTCTCAACATCATCAAGAGATGGAGCTTTATGTTCAAACAGCATCTCATTGATCATGTCACCAACAGCCTCAAGGATCTCGGTGTCTTTATCAAGGTTGCTGATGAAGGTTTGACCAAACAAGTTGAAGAGGGTGACTATGATGGTCTAGTTGATTGCATGGGTCACTTGATGGCTGTTAAAGAGAGACAGGCCACCACCGATGAGATGTTTGAACCTCTGAAGCAAACTATTGAATTGTTGAGAACATATGGCCAAGAATTGCCTGAAGAAGTACATCAACAACTACAGGAACTTCCAGAACAGTGGAATAACTCCAAAAAGATTGCTATCACAGTCAAACAACAAGTGGCACCACTTCATGCAAATGAGGTTTCCAACATTCGTAAGAAGTCTGCTAACTTTGATGTCAGGCAGCACGAATTTAGGGAAGAGTTCAGAAAGATTGGACCATTCATGTACGATTGTGAGAATCCATATGAACATCTTGATCAGTATCACATCAAGATCTCTTCACTGGAGAAGGAGATGCAGACATTGCTAGAAAGTGCTAGTCTTTTTGAAGTCAATGTGCCAGACTACAAACAACTGAAACAATGTCGTAAAGAGATTGTTATGTTGAAACAACTCTGGGATTACGTCAACATTGTCCGTAGTAGTATTGAAGACTGGAAGACCACTCCATGGCTGGAAATCAATGTTGAACAGATGGACATGGACTGCAAAAAGTTTGCAAAGGACATCAGGTCACTGGACAAGGAGATGAGGGCATGGGACACCTACACAGGTGTGGAAGGTACCGTGAAGAACATGCTGACCTCACTCCGAGCTGTAGGTGATTTGCAGAATCCAGCCATTAGAGACAGACATTGGCAGCAACTTATGCAGGCTACTGGGGTGCGCTTCAGTATGGATGAGAGTACAAGTCTTGCCGATCTCCTGTCTCTCAACCTTCACAACTACGAGGATGAAGTCAGAAACATTGTGGACAAGGCTGTGAAAGAAATGTCCATGGAGAAAGTGCTTAAAGAATTGGATGCCACATGGTCTACTATGGAGTTTGAACATGACAAACATCCAAGAACTGGTATCACTATGTTGCGAACAAGTGAAGAACTCATTGAAACTCTTGAAGATAACCAGGTACAACTCCAGAATATGCTGACCTCTAAATTCATTGCGCACTTTCTTGAACAAGTGTCTTCATGGCAAAAGAAACTTTCCACAGCTGATCAAGTCATCACTATTTGGTTTGAAGTACAAAGGACCTGGTCCCATTTGGAATCCATCTTCATTGGGTCTGAGGATATCAGAACACAGTTGCCAGAAGATTCCAAACGATTTGACAGTATTGATGTTGACTTCAAGGAAATTGTGAGTGATGTTGAAAAGACCACCAATGTTGTTGAGGCTACCAACAAACCTAATCTTTATGAGAAATTGGAAGGACTGCAAGCAAATTTGGTGCTTTGTGAGAAGGCCCTTGCTGAGTACCTTGAAACAAAACGTCTCGCCTTCCCAAGGTTCTACTTCGTCTCTTCTGCTGACTTGTTGGACATCTTATCTAACGGCAACAATCCAACTGTTGTATCGCGCCATCTCACTAAATTGTTTGATAGCATGGCTTCACTCAAATTTGAGAAAGATTCTGATGACAATGATACCAAGACTGCTTTGTTAATGACAAGTAAAGATGGAGAGGAGGTGGACTTCCCATCTCCATGCGATTGCAATGGTCAGGTTGAATATTGGCTGAACACACTGCTGAAGGCAATGAGAACAACTGTAAACCTTCAGATGAATGAAGCAGTGGCAGTTTATGAGGAAAAATCACGTGACGCATGGATTCTAGACTTCTGTGCTCAGGTGGCTCTTTGTGGAACACAAATCTGGTGGACTGTTGAGGTTAACATTGCCTTTGGACGCCTTGAAGAGGGTTATGAGAATGCTTTGAAAGATTATCTCAAGAAACAGATCCAGCAGCTGAATGCTCTCATTACCATGCTGATTGGTCAACTTAGCAAGGGAGATCGTCAGAAGATTATGACCATCTGTACCATTGATGTGCATGCTCGTGATGTGGTGCAGAAACTGATTGCACAAAAGGTTGAGAATGCCCAAGCTTTCACCTGGCTGTCACAGCTACGTCATAGATGGGATGAAACGGAGTCTGATTGCTTTGCCAACATTTGCGATGCCCAGTTCCGTTACTCTCATGAATACTTGGGTAACACACCCCGTTTGGTGATCACACCTTTGACTGACAGATGTTATATCACCCTCACCCAGTCCCTCCATCTTGTCATGTCTGGTGCTCCTGCTGGACCTGCTGGAACTGGCAAGACAGAAACTACTAAAGATTTGGGTCGTGCTCTTGGTATTATGGTGTACGTCTTTAACTGTTCTGAACAGATGGACTACAAATCTGTGGGTAACATCTACAAAGGTCTTGCACAGTCTGGAGCATGGGGTTGTTTTGATGAATTCAACAGAATTTCTGTTGAGGTGTTGTCTGTGATTGCTGTACAAGTAAAGAGTATTCAGGATGCCATCAAAGAACAGAAATCGAGATTCAACTTCCTTGGTGAGGAAATCAATATGGTTCCAACTGTTGGTATTTTCATCACAATGAACCCAGGTTATGCTGGACGTACAGAGTTGCCAGAGAATTTGAAAGCACTCTTCAGACCGTGTGCTATGGTTGTGCCTGATTTTGAACTGATTTGCGAGATTATGTTGGTCGCTGAAGGTTTCTTGGAAGCCCGTCTCCTTGCTAGGAAATTCATTACCCTGTACACCCTGTGTAAAGAACTTTTGTCCAAGCAAGACCATTATGATTGGGGTCTCCGTGCTATCAAGTCTGTGTTGGTGGTGGCTGGTGCCCTCAAGAGAAGTGATCCTGGACGTCCAGAAGACCAAGTGCTCATGAGAGCCTTGAGAGATTTCAACATTCCCAAGATTGTCACAGATGATTTACCAGTCTTCATGGGTCTTATTGGTGATCTCTTCCCAGCTTTGGATGTACCTAGGAAACGTGATATGGAACTTGAGAAAATCATCAAGCAAGCTGTTGTTGACCTTAAATTACAGCCTGAGGAGAGTTTCGTACTGAAAGTTGTTCAGCTCCAGGAGTTATTTGATGTGCGTCACTCTGTATTCATTGTGGGTAATGCTGGAACTGGCAAGTCTCAGGTATGGAAGACTCTCAAAAAGGCTAACTCCACAGGAAAGAATAAATCTATAGCTGTTGATCTTAACCCCAAAGCTGTCACCAATGATGAATTGTTTGGTATCATTAACCCAGCAACAAGAGAATGGAAAGATGGACTTTTCTCTGTGATTATGCGTGACTTGGCCAACAGCACTGGTGACACACCTCGATGGATTGTTCTGGATGGTGATATTGATCCTATGTGGATTGAATCTTTGAACACTGTGATGGATGATAACAAAGTGTTGACTCTTGCATCAAATGAACGTATTCCACTCACTCCATCAATGAGATTGCTCTTTGAGATTAGTCATTTGAAAACAGCTACCCCAGCCACTGTATCAAGAGCTGGTATTTTGTACATCAACCCTGCTGATTTGGGCTGGAATCCTTATGTTAGCAGCTGGATTGATACACGTGAAGTACAGTCGGAAAGAGCCAACTTGACCATTCTCTTTGACAAATATGTACCCACTTGTCTTGATGTATGTAAACAGAGGTTTAAGAAGATCACACCCGTTGCTGATATTTCTCATCTTGAGATGTTGTGCCATCTGTTGGAGGTGATGCTTACCCCAGAAAACACACCAGCTGACTGTCCCAAGGAATTGTATGAGCTTTACTTTGTGTTCTGTATAGTATGGGCATTCGGAGGTTGTCTCTTCCAAGATCAGCTTATTGATCATCGTGTGGAATTCACAAAATGGTGGGTGACAGAATTCAAAACCATCAAGTTCCCATCACAGGGTACAGTGTTTGACTACTTCATTGATCCAGAAACAAAGAAATTTGAGCCATGGACCAAGAATGTACCCAAGTTTGAACTGGACCCAGAAATTCCACTACAGGCTGCCCTTGTCGGCACAGCTGAAACTACTCGTCTTCGATTCTTTATGGATCTGTTGATTGAGAAGAAGAGACCTGTGATGTTGGTAGGAAACGCTGGTACTGGTAAGACTGTACTCATGGGAGACAAGCTCAACTCTCTGTCTGAAGATTGGATGGTAGCAAATGTTCCCTTCAATTTCTACACTACATCTGAGATGTTGCAGGGTGTGCTTGAGAAACCACTTGAAAAGAAAGCCGGTCGTAACTTCGGTCCACCTGGCACAAAAAGGCTCATCTACTTTATTGATGACATGAACATGCCAGAGGTTGATATGTACTTCACTGTACAGCCCCACACACTTATCAGACAACATCTTGACTACAACCATTGGTATGACCGTACAAAGCTGACATTAAAGGACATCAGTAACACTCAGTATGTGTCCTGCATGAATCCCACAGCTGGTAGCTTCACCATCAACCCACGTCTGCAACGCCACTTCTGTGTATTTGCCCTTAGCTTCCCAGGAACTGATGCTTTGTCCACCATCTACAATAGCATTTTGTCCCAGCATTTGATTGGCAATGGATTTGCTGCACAAGTACAGAAGTTCTCTCAAACACTCATCAATGGCAGTTTGGCCCTTCACTCAAAGATTTCCACAACTTTCCTACCTACAGCTATCAAATTCCATTACACATTCAACTTGAGAGATCTCTCCAACATCTACCAGGGAGTGCTGTTTGCAGGCCCCGAAGTTGCCAAGACTCCAGCTGAGTTGATCCGCCTCTGGCTTCATGAGGCTGCTAGAGTTTACAGAGACAAATTGGTTGATGGTGGCGACATGGAAACCTATGATAAGCTTATCAAAGATATTGTGAAAAAGAACTTTGATGATATAGACGATACTACGATCTTTATTCCGGATAAGCCACTCTTGTTCTGCCATTTTGCCCAAGGTATCGGAGAACCGAAATATGGTCAAGTAAGCAGCTATGCTGATCTGAACAAGATCCTCGTTGAAGCTTTAGATGGTTACAATGAAATCAATGCTGCAATGAACTTGGTGCTTTTCGATGATGCCATCTATCATATTTTGAGAATCAATCGTATTTTGGAAAACCCTCGTGGCAATGCACTTCTTGTTGGTGTTGGTGGTTCTGGAAAACAGTCACTTTCCAGATTGGCTGCTTTTATCAGCAGTTTAGAGCCTTTCCAGGTGACACTGCGTAAAGGATATGGAATCCCTGATCTCAAACTTGATCTTGGATCACTCTACATGAAGGCAGGTGTCAAAAACATTGGTATGGCTTTCCTTATGACTGATTCCCAGGTGGCAGATGAAAAATTCTTGGTGCTCATCAATGATCTTCTTGCATCTGGTGAAATCCCAGGCCTCTTCCCTGATGATGAAATTGAGAATATCATCAATGGTGTGAGAAATGAAGTGAAAGGCACGGGTATGCAAGATACTAGGGAAAATTGCTGGAAATTCTTCATTGAACGTGTACGACGTAACCTAAAGGTGATACTGTGCTTCTCTCCTGTGGGAAGTACTCTACGTGTTAGGAGCAGAAAGTTCCCTGCAGTAACCAACCAAACCAATATTGATTGGTTCCACGAGTGGCCAGAAGAGGCTTTGATTTCTGTGAGCAGAAGATTTTTGGAGGAAGTGGAGCTTCTCTCTCCGGAAATGCGAGAATCCATTTCTCAATTTATGGCCAACACGCATATTTCTGTAACGGACATGAGTCAAACCTATCTCTCAAATGAGAGACGGTACAACTACACCACGCCCAAGTCCTTCTTGGAACAGATTGCCCTTTACCAAAATCTACTGAGTGCCAAGCATTTGGAACTCCAAGGCAAAATGCAGAGATTGGAAAATGGTTTGGAAAAACTCAAGAGCACTGCATCTCAGGTCGATGATTTGAAAGCTAAGCTAGCTGCACAGGAAGAGGAATTAGCCATCAAAAATGAAGATGCGAACAAACTTATCGCAGTTGTAGGTGCAGAAACAGAGAAAGTCGGAAAGGAAAAAGCTATTGCTGATGAAGAGGAAAAGAAAGTGCAGGTCATCAATGAGGAGGTATCAGTCAAGGCTGCTGATTGTGAAAGAGATTTGGCTAAGGCAGAACCTGCTTTGCTTGCTGCTCAAGAGGCTTTGAACACTTTGAACAAGACTAACTTGACAGAGTTGAAGTCTTTTGGTTCTCCACCCGGTGCTGTAATCAATGTTACAGCTGCTGTGATGGTTCTGTTGTCCAACAAAACACAGAAGGTGCCCAAAGATCGTAGCTGGAAGGCTGCTAAAGGTATGATGCAAAAAGTGGACGAGTTCTTGAATAACCTAATCAACTATGACAAAGAAAACATCCCAGAAGTGGTGCAAAAACAAGTGCAGCAATACTTAGATGACCCAGAATTTGATCCTGATTTTATCCGTAGCAAGTCAGCTGCCGCCTCTGGTCTCTGTGCGTGGGCAATTAACATTGTAATGTACTACAATGTTTACTGTGATGTTGAACCCAAACGTATTGCCTTGGAACAAGCCAACCAGCAGCTGTCTACTGCTAGAGAAAAGCTCAAGAATATCCAGAATAAGATTCAAGCACTTGAAGAAGCTTTGGGTAAATTGACCGCAGAGTTTGAGAGAGCTACAGCTGAGAAATTAAGATGTCAACAAGAGGCTGAATCTACCAACAAGACCATTGAATTAGCCAACAGACTTGTAGGAGGATTAGCATCTGAGAATGTCCGTTGGGCTGAATCTGTTGCTAGCTTCAAGGAACAAGAGAAGACATTACCTGGCGATGTGCTGCTAGTAACAGCCTTTATTTCATATGTGGGCTGTTTCACCAAACAATATCGTCTTGATTTGATGAATAGCCATTGGTTGCCATTCTTAGCTAAGCTTGCTAACCCAATACCAATTACAGAGGATCTGGACTGTTTGTCTCTACTGACAGATGATGCAACAATTGCCACATGGAACAATGAAGGTTTACCTAGCGATAGAATGTCCACAGAAAATGCAACTATCTTGTCCAATGCTGAGCGATGGCCACTCATGATTGATCCACAGCTCCAAGGTATCAAGTGGATCAAGACCAAGTATGGAGATCGTCTTACTGTGGTTCGTCTCGGACAGAGAGGTTACATGGACACAATTGAGAGAGCTGTCGCAGCTGGAGAAGTAGTACTGATTGAAAACATTGAAGAATCTGTAGATCCCGTTCTTGATCCACTTCTAGGAAGAAACACAATCAAGAAAGGTAGAGCCATTAAATTGGGAGACAAGGAATGTGAATACAACCCTGAATTTAGATTGATCCTCCACACCAAATTGGCCAATCCTCATTACAAACCAGAAATGCAGGCCCAAACTACTTTAATCAATTTCACTGTAACTCAAGATGGTCTAGAGGAGCAGTTGCTGGCTGCTGTGGTGCGTAAAGAACGTCCTGATCTGGAGACCCTGAAGGCAGATCTGACACGCCAACAGAATGAATTTAAGATCACCCTCAAATCTCTTGAGGATTCTCTGTTGGCTAGGCTGTCAGCTGCTGAAGGAAACTTCCTTGGAGATTATGCTCTAGTTGAAAACTTGGAGACCACCAAGAGCACAGCTATTGAAATTGAAGAGAAAGTGAAGGAAGCTAAGATTACAGAGGTGAAAATCAATGAAGCTCGTGAATTGTACAGACCAGCTGCAAGCAGAGCTTCTCTCTTGTACTTCATCCTTAATGACTTGAACAAGATCCATCCCATGTATCAGTTCTCACTCAAGGCCTTCAGTGTTGTGTTTGAGAAAGCTATTGACAGAGCAGAGCCAGCTGAAGAAGTCAAACAACGTGTCCTCAACCTCATAGAGTTCATCACTTATTCTGTCTTTGTTTACACCACAAGAGGTCTATTTGAGAGGGACAAGCTTATCTTCACAGCTCAGATGACTTTCCTGATCTTGGCTGTGAACAAAGAAATCAACCCAATAGAGTTGGACTTCTTGCTGCGTTTCCCTGCAGTTGGTAATGTCACTAGTCCCGTTGATTTCTTGTCCAATGTATCTTGGGGAGGCATCAAGGCTTTGTCTGCAATGGATGAATTCAAGAATCTTGATCGTGATATTGAAGGATCTGCCAAGAGATGGAAGAAATTTGTTGAGAGTGAGTGCCCTGAAAAAGAAAAGTTTCCACAAGAATGGAAGAATAAGACTCCTCTACAAAAGCTTTGTATGATGAGAGGTCTTAGGCCTGACAGAATGACTTATGCTGTTAAGAACTTCATTGAAGAGAGAATGGGAACCAAGTTCACAGAGAACAGACAGGTTGAATTTGCCAAGTCTTATGAAGAGTCTGGACCTGGTACCCCTGTCTTCTTCATCCTTTCACCTGGTGTGGATCCTCTGAAGGATGTAGAAGCTTTGGGCAAAAAGTTGGGCTTCAGTGGTGATAACAAGAACTTCCATAACATCTCACTGGGTCAAGGTCAAGAAATTGTAGCTGAACAAGCCATGGATCTGGCTGCTAAAGATGGTCACTGGGTCGTTCTGCAAAATGTGCATCTTGTCGCCAAATGGCTAGCTACACTGGAAAAGAAGATTGAACAATACAGTCTTGAGAGTCATGAGTCATACAGGCTGTTTGTTAGTGCTGAGCCTGCTGGAACTCGAGATGGACATATCATTCCTCAAGGTATTCTAGAATCTGCCATCAAGATCACCAATGAGCCCCCAACTGGCATGTTTGCTAACTTGCACAAAGCCCTTGATAACTTCGATCAGGACACGCTTGAGATGTGTGCCCGTGAAGCTGAATTTAAGAGCATTCTGTTCGCTCTCTGCTACTTCCATGCTGTGGTATCAGAAAGAAGAAAGTTTGGTCCTCAAGGTTGGAACAGAGTGTATCCATTCAATACTGGTGATCTTACCATTAGTGTCAATGTGCTTTACAACTACCTGGAGGCAAACAGCAAGGTGCCATGGGAGGATCTCCGTTATCTGTTTGGTGAGATTATGTATGGTGGACATATCACAGATGATTGGGATCGTCGTCTCTGCAGAACTTACCTTGAAGAATACATGAACCCAGACATGTTGGATGGAGAACTCTATCTTGCTCCAGGATTCCCAGTTCCTCCAAACTCTGACTACAAAGGCTACCATGGTTATATTGATGAGTGTCTTCCACCTGAGAGTCCATACTTGTATGGACTGCATCCAAATGCTGAGATTGATTTCTTGACAACAACATCTGAGAATCTCTTCAGAACAGTGTTTGAGATGCAGCCAAGAGATGCTGGTGCAGGTGCTGGTGCTGGAGTCAGTAGGGAAGAGAAGATCAAGTCTGTACTAGATGACATTTTGGAGAAGCTACCAGAAGAGTTCAACATGATTGAATTGCAAGCTAAGGTACCTCCAGAGGAGAGAACACCCTATGTTATTGTAGCATTCCAGGAGAGTGAAAGAATGAACATGTTGATAGGAGAAATCAGAAGGACGTTAAAGGAGCTTGATCTTGGTCTGAAGGGTGAATTGACGATTACCTCAGACATGGAAGACCTATCTAATGCCCTCTACTTAGATGTCGTCCCTGAATCATGGGCTAAGCGAGCTTATCCATCTATGCTTACTCTTGGCTTATGGTATGCTGATCTCTTGCTGCGTATCAAAGACCTTGAGTCCTGGACTGCTGACTTCCAGATGCCAAATGCTGTATGGTTGGCTGGTCTCTTCAACCCACAGTCTATGTTGACAGCTATTATGCAGCAGATGGCGCGTAAGAATGAATGGCCTTTGGATAAAATGTGCCTGCAGTGTGATGTTACCAAGAAGAACAAGGAAGATATTGGAGGCGCTCCAAGGGAAGGTGCTTATGTGCATGGTCTCTTTATGGAAGGTGCCAGGTGGGACATCCAGACAGGTATGATTGCTGAAGCCAGACTCAAGGAATTGAGTCCTCCTATGCCAGTCATCTTCATCAAGGCTATTCCTGTGGACAGACAAGATACCAGAAACATCTACGAGTGCCCAGTGTACAAGACAAAGACAAGAGGCCCAACCTTTGTATGGACCTTCAACCTCAAGTCCAAGGAAAAGGCTGCAAGATGGACTCTTGGAGGTGTTGCCCTACTTCTCCAGGTCTAAAATGATAAGATGTAGTTGATGGTTAAGTGATTAGAAAGAAGAAGAGACATTAATATCATATATTGGGGAACAGGGAGATCAAAGAAATGTAAAATGAACAAGTAATATTCCATCAATGATTATTTTTCCGTCCGAATCTTGTGATACACAATTTCAATGATAAATATTCCACTGATGTATTGTGATATGTATAGATTGATATTTTTTGTATAAGTTATATGGGTGTATTGTAGAAGATATACGATTTCTTTTGTTAATGTTAATTATTTTGTACAGGATATATCCATATTTTTGCATGAATTTATTGCTGTGATATGATCAGCGCCTGTCAGCAAATTCCGTCCAAAGAATCATTGCTGTATATTGTGTAAATCTGATGTGTAAATGTGATACCAAATAGTTATAGCTTTGTACTCTTGTTATAGCTTTTTTACAAATTGTTATTTATTTGCTGTTGAATTTTCACTGTATGATACAGGTATGTACCGGTAGATTCTCCATAAACAAAGTTTAAATCTACATGGTGAAAAATTAAAAGCCATATAGAATTAAAATGTAAATGCTGTCTATCCCCCTTTCTTGCAATGTTAGTGTTTGACATGCAGATGTTTCTAATTTGTCACATAGAAATTATATGGAGTGAACCAAGGAGGTTTTTAAAGAAACTTCTCAACTTGGACATGCCAGAGCTATGCATTTACTATGTACATTTGGTGGCTTTTAATTTAGTTTTTATAATAAAATGGTCTTTATATTTATGGAATGGCTACTGTAATGCCGAAAGTGAAAAAAAACTCAACACTCACAAGTATGTAAACAATCACACAAATTGTGGTATATTTGGAAAGACTACAGTTAGTAATGCGAAAGACATAAAAGATTGACTTGTTTTGTGTGAGATGGCCGGGTACATTGAAAGTGTATATAGTTGTTATGTATAGGGAGAAAGGAAGACATGTGGTGTGTGTCATGTTCTTGAAAACATTCCTGGTTGATTTGTACCACAAGAAAATACAGAAGTTAAATAAAATGTAAGAAAACCC
>Ga0123366_1188716_pt1 | contig 14831 bp, 13 predicted proteins | sample GoM_2015_C6C_202_FD_89944 | JGI IMG/M metagenome (GOLD analysis project Ga0123366, IMG submission 89944) | Marine microbial and viral communities from Louisiana Shelf, Gulf of Mexico - GoM_2015_C6C_202_18m (Metagenome Metatranscriptome) | ecosystem: Environmental > Aquatic > Marine > Hypoxic... | reverse complement strand
GTTTATCTGTATTGGGATTATAAATGTATGATCCTTTTTCCAACTTTCCGGAATACACACGCATATAGGTCAACTTTCCAACATAAGGATCTGTCATGATCTTAAATGCCAATGCACTAAAAGGAGATTCTGGATCCACATCACGTGTCATTTCAATATCAGAATCATTTGGGTCTAATCCATTAACAGAACCTATATCTTGAGGTGATGGCATAAAATCAAGAACAGCATCCAGCAATCTTTGAACACCTTTATTTTTAAATGCTGAACCACACAATGTTGGAATAAATGTATTATCCAAACACCCTTTCCGGATAGCTGTTTTCAATTCATCTACGGAGATCTCTTCTTCTTCAAGATATTTTTCCATCAAATGTTCATCATAAGTGGCCGTTTCTTCAATCAAATGATGACGCCATTTTTCTGCTTCTTCAAGCATATCATTGGGAATATCACCATATTCAAAACGGGCACCCAATGTGGACTCATTATAAAGGATCGCCTTCATTGTCAACAGGTCGACAATACCAGTAAACATTTCACCAGAACCGATAGGAATGACAATAGGAAGCGGATTTGCACCCAATCGTTCCTTCATCATTTCCAAAACATTATAAAAATCTCCACCAACACGATCCATCTTATTCACAAATGCGATCCGAGGAACGTTATATTTATCTGCCTGCCTCCAAACTGTTTCACTTTGAGGTTCTACACCTCCCACAGCACAAAATACAGCTACAGATCCATCTAATACACGGAGTGATCGCTCAACTTCAACAGTAAAATCAACGTGACCTGGCGTATCAATGATATTGATGCGATGGTCTTCCCAAACGGCAGTGGTTGCAGCAGAAGTGATCGTAATACCACGTTCTTTCTCCTGCTCCATCCAGTCCATGGTTGCACCGCCTTCATGAACCTCACCAATACGATGTGTCCGACCAGTATAAAAAAGGATCCGTTCTGTTAACGTGGTCTTACCGGCATCAATGTGAGCCATAATACCAATATTTCGAACCCTATCTAATGGAATGTGTTTCATATTTTAATCTTAACGAAAATGTGCAAATGCTTTATTGGCTTCCGCCATGCGATGAGTGTCATCCTTTTTCTTAATGGCTCCGCCTTCTTCATTGGCTGCAGCAATAAGTTCTAATGCCAATTTTTCAGCCATGGGTTTTCCTTTACGTCCAGTGGCAGCATTGATAATCCAATGCGACGCCAGATAAAATCTGCGGTGCGTTGGCACCTCAATTGGAACCTGATATGTAGCCCCACCAATACGACGAGATTTCACCTCTACAATGGGAGATGTCTTTTCAATGGCTTTTTCAAATATTTTTATACCCTCTGTCTTTGTCTTGGCCTTGATCGCATCCATGGCAGAATAAAAGATCTTTTCAGCAACACCTTTTTTACCACCTTGCATCAAATAATTGACAAACTTTGCTACAGAGAGGTCGTTAAAGACCGGATCCGGCAATATTTCTCTTTTTTCTGGTCGTCTACGTCTCATATTTATTTAGGTTTTTTTGCACCGTAGCGAGAACGGCTGGTCTTTCTATCGGAAACACCAGCAGTATCTAATGAGCCACGAACAATGTGATACCGAACGCCAGGCAGATCTTTTACACGACCCCCTTCAATTAATACGATTGAATGCTCCTGGAGATTATGTCCTTCTCCTGGAATATATGCATTCACTTCACGGCCATTTGTTAATCGCACACGAGCTACTTTTCTCAATGCAGAGTTTGGTTTTTTAGGTGTTGTTGTATATACGCGAGTACACACTCCTCTTTTTTGAGGATTGCTCATTAGCGCAGGTGTAGCTGTTTTCTTTTCTACACTCTTTCGCCCTTTTCTTATTAATTGATTTATCGTCGGCATATCAGTTCCGAAAAAGCCTACTAAATTACCATTTTTTATGAATTTTAGTCAATTGCTTTTTGGTTATTTTTCTCTTTAAAAATTCCCTAGCTGACTGCTTTAGTTAGAGCCTCTTCCTCGACCATAGAGTCAGGGTTATCAACCAAGATCTTTTCTAATCCAGGAGTACCTGTACCAGCAGGAATTCTCCTACCCACTGCAATATTCTCTTTTAGTCCTCGGAGATAGTCTGTTTTGCATTCCACAGCAGCATCCGTTAAGACTCGAGTGGTCTCCTGGAATGATGCGGCAGAAATAAAACTCTCTGTGTTCAATGAGGCTTGGGTGATACCCATAAGCAATGGCTTGAATGTAGGCGGTTTTGGCTTATGAGTTTTTGCAGGAGTTTTACCTTCTTCTTTCAGGGATTTATTGATCTCTCTCAATTCTTTCTTATCGACCAATGATCCTTCTTCAAAATCAGTGTCGCCCGGACTTGCGATCACAGCCATATTCATCAACTGACGATTGGTCTCAAAAAATTCACTTTTGTTGACCCTGTCACCTTGAAGATATTTACTGTCACCTGGATCAAGAACACTGATCTTTTGCATCATTTGACGAACGATAACTTCGATGTGTTTATCGTTTATCTTTACACCTTGCAATCGATACACTTCCTGAATCTCATCCACTAGATATTCACGAACTTTCCCAGAACCGAGAATATTTAAGATATCAGTTGGCGAAATGGATCCTTCACACAGTGCTGTACCTGCAGTAATAAAATCACCTTCATGAACAATGATGTGCTTTCCATAAGGAATTGAATATTTCCTGACATCACCATCTTGGCTGGTCACGTGGATCTTTCTGATACCTCGTTTAATATCACCAAATTCCACTTTTCCATCTATTTCTGAAACCACTGATGGATTCGAAGGATTCCGTGCCTCAAATAGTTCTGCCACACGCGGAAGACCACCTGTAATGTCACGAGTCTTACCTATTTCTTTTGGAATTTTAACCAATGTCTGGCCACGTTGGACCTTTTGACCATCACGAACAACCAATGTTGCTTTTACAGGTAAAATGGTACCACCGGCCAGGATCTTCTCATTTTTATCCACAATATCTATATGGGGGCTCAACTGACGATCTTTTGCCTCAACAATGACCATTTGTTTTTTACCGCCTTCAACAGCTTCAATGTGGTATGTTTCACCTTCAATGAAATCCTTACATTGGATCTTACCGGTTTGTCTTGCCAATATGAGGTCTGTATATGGATCCCACTGAAACAAGACCTGACCACTCTTTACCTTTTCACCATCTTTAACCAGTACATCAGAACCATAAGGAACATTATAGTCATTAAGCTCTTTACCTTTACCATCAGTCACCGTGATCTTTGAATTCCGGACCATACAACGACTTACATTATTTCCATCTTCATCTTTTGTTTCAGCTACTTCAAGGTTTTCAGAATATTGGATCACACCAGCATATTTTGTGGTCATTTCAGATTGTTCAATAATCCGTGTCGCAGTTCCACCAATATGGAAAGTCCGTAAAGTTAACTGTGTGCCTGGTTCGCCAATACTTTGTGCAGCCTGAATTCCAACTGCTGTTCCCTGATTCACCAAGTTATGAGTAGATAAATTCCATCCATAACATTTTGCACACACACCCCGGAGAGATTCGCATGTTAATACAGATCTTATCCGAACGTTTTCAACATTTTGGTCAGATATAATGTCCGCTTCTTCTTCACTGATGAGTTGACCATTCTTGATCTTTATTTCACCATCAACGATAAAATCATCGAGAATTGTTCTTCCTAGAACTCTATCAGATAATGGCTCAATGATCTCTTCACCTTCTTTCAGATCAGAAATCACAATACCATTAATGGTCCCACAATCTTCATCATAAATGACAACATCCTGTGCTACGTCCACCAATCGACGGGTCAAATATCCAGCATCTGCTGTTTTCAACGCAGTATCAGCCAGACCTTTACGCGCTCCGTGAGTTGAGATAAAATACTCTAACACGGATAATCCTTCTTTAAAATTGGAGGTAATGGGTGATTCAATAATCTCTCCCTTACCGCCTGTCATGGATTTTTGCGGCTTTGCCATCAATCCTCTCATACCGGCTAACTGTTTGATCTGATCCTGACTTCCACGAGCACCAGAGTCTGCCATCATATAAACAGGATTAAATCCTTGATCATCTTTTTTCAAGTTATCCATCATAGTGGCAGCAACCTGATTCGTGGCATGAGTCCAAACATCGATGACCTTATTATAGCGCTCACCTTCAGTTAGAATATGACGATCGAATTTTGCTTGAATGGAATTCACTTCCTTGGAAGCCAATTCAATGATATGATCTTTCTGTTCTGGTATTAATACATCACTAATGGAAATTGAGCTTCCACTTTTTGTAGCCACATTAAAACCAAGATCTTTTAGATTATCCAGAAACTCAACAGTCGCATAATTCCCGGATAATAAATATGCATCATTAACGATCTTCTGAAGTTCACGTCTGCTGATGATTTCATTTAAATATTTCAATTCATCAGGAACGATGGCATTGAATATCACACGGCCAACTGTTGTATCTTTTTGCCATTGACCTTTATGACGCACATTAATAATGGCATTCATATCCACAACATTATTTTCAAATGCCATCAAAACCTCATCAAACGATCCGAAGGTCTTTCCTTCTCCTTTTGCTCCAGTCCGTGGTCGAGTCAAATAATAGCATCCTAAAACCATGTCCTGTGAAGGGATAGCAATAGGCTTACCATTGGCTGGATGGAGAATATTGTGACTTGAAAGCATCAATACTCTTGCTTCCATCTGTGCCTGAAGTGATAAAGGAACGTGAACAGCCATTTGGTCACCATCAAAGTCAGCGTTGAATGCAGCACATACCAATGGATGAATTCGAATGGCTTTTCCATCAACCAAAACCGGTTGAAATGCCTGTATACCTAAACGGTGTAGAGTTGGTGCACGATTCAACAAAACGGGATGATCTAATACAACATATTCCAATACCTTGAAAACGATTGGATCACTGTTCTCTATCATCAACTTGGCACCACGTGGCGTTTGTGCAAAACCACGCTTTATTAATTCATTGATCATATGTGGTTTGAACAATTCCAATGCCATTTGCTTTGGCAGACCACATTCATTCAATTTCAGTTCAGGGCCAACAACAATCACTGATCGACCGGAATAGTCCACACGTTTTCCAAGAAGGTTTTGTCGGAATCGTCCCGTCTTCCCTCTTAACATATCTGAAATGGATTTTAAAGGTCGGCGAGTTCCGGAACGAATAGCTGTCTTACGTCTGTTATTATCAAACAATGCATCTACAGATTCCTGGAGCATACGTTTTTCATTTCGTAAGATCACATCCGGAGCTTTGATCTCCATCAATTGTTTTAATCGATTGTTTCGAATGATAATTCGTCTATAAAGGTCATTGAGATCACTTGCAGCAAATCGTCCACCATCAAGAGGCACCAATGGTCTCAATTCCGGCGGCATGACAGGAAGAACAGAAATGATCATCCATTCCGGATTATTTACCTTCTTCTTATCCACAGTTGGGAGAAATGCCTTTGCAACCTTTAGTCGTTTTAAAGCATCTTCTCTCTTTTGCTTTGAACGGGAAGTCTCGATGGTTTCGATCAGGCCATTTTTCAACTCGATCATATTTAAGCGAGAAAGCAACTCTCTCATTGCTTCACCACCCATAGCAGCATAGAAGAAATCATCTTTATCACGTTCTTCTTCAGTTACTGAATAAAAACCGTATTTATTCTCAAGCTCAAGATATTCATCTTCATCAATGAGTTCATATTTCTCACGACCACTCTTACCCGGGTCAATGATAACAAACACCTCATAGTATATAACCCGCTCCAGATTCTTTGTGCTTAATCCAAGCAAATAACTCAATTTGCTGGGAATGGAACGTAAATACCAGATATGAACCACTGGGACAGCCAATGTAATATGGCCCATTCGTTCACGACGAACACGTTTTCGAGTAACCTCGACACCACATCGATCACAGATGATCCCGCGATAACGGATCCCTTTATATTTCCCACAATGGCATTCATAATCCTTTACAGGGCCAAAGATCTTTTCACAGAAAAGACCATCTTTTTCCGGTTTATATGAACGGTAATTGATGGTTTCCGGTTTTAACACTTCACCATAAGACCTCGTAAGAATCATCTCTGGCGATGCCAGACTAATGGTGATTGAGTTATAGTTTTTTGATGTATCTATTTTTGTGGACTGAATGAATGTCAAACCTTCATCCTCCCTTTATTCTAGTTCTATGTCTAATCCAAGACCTTGCAATTCTTTGATCAAAACCCCAAATGATTCAGGTGAACCAAATTGAGGCAGATCCTCTCCGCGAACAATGGAATTGTATACTTTTGACCGTCCTTCAACATCATCAGATTTCACAGTCAAAATTTCTTGAAGTGTGTTTGCCGCTCCATAAGCTTCCAATGCCCAACATTCCATTTCACCAAACCTCTGTCCGCCAAACTGAGCCTTTCCGCCAAGGGGCTGCTGAGTGATCAGAGAATATGGACCTGTGGATCTTGCATGCATTTTATCTTCCACCATATGACTCAATTTCATCATATAGATCATTCCGATCGTAACAGGATTCTGAAATGTCTCTCCAGTTCTTCCATCTACCAATGTTGCTTTTCCAGTAATCGGTAGATTTGCTTTTTCTAATTCGGTCTCTACTTCATCAGGAGATGCGCCATCAAATGCCGGAGTTTCATAACGGCATCCCAAGATATCACCGGCCCAACCAAGCATGGTTTCATATAACTGACCGAGGTTCATACGGGAAGGAACACCTAATGGATTGAGTACAATATCGATCGGGGAGCCATCTTCGGTGAAGGGCATATCTTCTTCCGGAACGATGGTTGCGACCACACCTTTATTTCCATGTCGTCCTGCCATTTTATCACCGACCTGGATCTTCCGTTTATTGGCAACATATACTTTCGCTAATTGAAGAATTCCTGGCTGGAGTTCATCTCCAACACGAAGCTTAAATACTTCACGCTCGAGATAATCTTCAATGGCTTGCCATTCTTTTCTATAAGAACGCCAAACGGTTTTGATCTTTCTCCAGACTTCCTTGTCTTCAACCCACTGTGAATCTTGCGCAAAACGTTCTAAATCATAAGTCTTGATCCGTTTAATGGTCAACTTTGTGGATTTTTTGATAAGTGTTTTACCTGAAGAACGATCACGAATACCGCTTGAGATCTGCCCTTTCAAGAGATCCACCAGTTTCGTATCTCGTTCAGATTTCAGCGATTTTTTCTTTTCTATGGTCTCTTTTTGAAATTTAACGATGGCTTCTTTAAGCTCACGCTTTGAGATTTTCTTTTTCTTCTCAAACAACTTGGTGTTGATGACCACACCCTTAATGCCTGGTTCGGCAGTCTTGGATGCATCTTTCACTTCACCGGCTTTTTCACCAAAGATAGCTCTTAACAACTTCTCTTCAGGTGTAGGGTCTGTTTCACCTTTCGGTGTCACTTTACCGATCAAGATATCACCTTGTTTTACTTTTGCACCAATTCGAATAATGCCCCGCTCATCTAATTGACGAGTAGCATCTTCACTCACATTGGGGATCTCTGCAGTCAGTTCTTCTTCACCACGCTTGGTGTCTCGAACTTCCAGATCGATCTCATTGATGTGGACACTGCTGAAAACATCTTCTTTCACCAAGCGTTCGCTGATGACAATAGCGTCTTCAAAATTATATCCACGCCACGGCATGAAAGCGACCATTACATTTCGTCCCAATGCCAATTCGCCACCGTCGCATGACATACCATCAGCAACCACATCCCCCGCTTTAACCTTTTGACCTTCTTTCACTAGAGGGCGCTGGTTTTGGGATGTGTTCTGATTTGTCCGATGATATTTTTTCATCGGTATTTCAACAATATTTGTATGTTCAGTCAAGGCCAGATCATCTGGAACCTCATGAGAGTGGATCAAAATCCGTTCAGCATCAACATATTCAACTACACCACTTACTGGTGAAACAACAGCTGATCGTGAATCTACAGCAACTTTTTTCTCCAAACCTGTTCCTACAAGCGGAGCTTCCGGACGCATCAAAGGAGTAGATTGACGTTGCATATTGGATCCCATCAATGCACGGTTAGCATCATCGTGTTCCAAAAATGGGATCAATGCTGCAGCAACACTCAAGATCTGGTTTGGTGCCACATCCATGTAATTGACTTCAGCAGGTTCGATCACTGGAAAATCACCACGGATCCGAGCGCGAACAACATCATCTTTGATCCGACCATTTTTATCCATATTCGCATTGGACTGGGCGATCATAACCCTGTCTTCATCATCAGCTGACAAATAATTAACTTTTTTAGTACCGTATGCACTCTTTCCTTTTTTATCCAATACTCGGTAAGGCGCTTCAATGAATCCATGTTTGTTCACCACAGCAAATAATGCCAATGATGAGATCAATCCAATATTTGGACCTTCAGGTGTTTCAATGGGACATAGACGGCCATAGTGTGTATAGTGAACATCTCGAACCTCGAATCCTGCGCGCTCTCTTGTTAAACCACCTGGACCCAATGATGAGATTCGTCTCTTATGAGTGATCTCTGCCAAGGGATTGGTTTGGTCACCAAACTGTGACAACTGACTGGTACCAAAGAATGTATTGATCACAGTGGTCACCACACGTGAATTGATCAAATCTTGAGGAGTGATTGATTCTTGCTCCCGGAGATTCATACGTTCAAAAATGGTCCGTAACATACGGCTTAACGCAACACTGAATTGATTGGTAAGTTGCTCACCGATGGTTTTTACACGACGATTACCTAAATGATCAATATCATCCGGTCCTCTTTCACCTTTACGCATCTCGATCAGGAACTTCAAAACCATGATGATGTCATCCATGGTCAAGACGGTATTTTCAACAGAAACATTTAGATCAAATTGCTGATTCAAACGGTATCTACCTACTTCTCCAAGATCATATTTCTTAGGACTGAAGAACATACGCTCGATAAATTTCTGGGCAGTCTCCAGGTTCGGTGGATCTCCTGAACGGAGTAATTGATACACAACACTTAATGCTTGTTCTGTATTTGATGTAGGATCTTTCTCCATTGTATTTAAAAGGAGCATAGAGGAGAAACTCTTATTACCATCCACAACATCAATTGATTTCACACCGGCTTCTTTTAGTACGTCAACAACTTCCTGGTTGATCTCTGTACCGCCCTCATAAAAGATCTCACCTGTTAATTCATCAACGATATCTTCAACTAATGTATGGCCAAAAGCTTTTTCGATATTTTTATCAGATAATCCATATGAGGTGACTGAACCAAATGCCTCAAAAATATCACGATTTGTTGAATACCCAAGTGCTCTTAACAGCATCGTAACAGGGAACTTCCTACGACGATCAATAATGGCAAATAAGCAATCATTAATATCGGTAGTAAAGTCAACCCATGAGCCGCGGAATGGAATGATCCGTGCTTGGAACAGCTTTGTACCATTCGGATGGATATTTTCATCAAAGAATACACCAGGTGATCGCTGCAGCTGTGAAACGATCACTCGTTCAGCACCGTTGATCACAAAAGTTCCTTTATCGGTCATGTATGGAATATTTCCAAAATAGACCTCTTGCTCAATGCTTTGAGCATATTTGTTCTTATCCTCTTCGTCTGTTATATGAAGAACAAGACGAACTTTTAAGGGCACTGAATAGGTCACACCTCTGTCGATACATTCTTCAGGTGTATATTTTGGCAGACCTAAAAAGTAATTGCTGTATTCGAGTACGTAGTTTCGATGGGTGTCTTCCAATGGAAAGACATTTTGAAATACACCCTCTAGTCCGATCATTTCACGTTCATCTTCTGCGACATGCTCCTGTAAAAAATCCTGAAATGAATCTTTTTGTAATGCAAGTAGATCCGGCATGTCCACAAAAGATTTGATCTGTGAAAAGGATGTACGATTAGTAGTGGCTCCCAATTAAGCCTCCTTTATTATGATTGAAGGATAGATGATTTGATTAAGATCGTAGATCGAATTATTTCAATTCGACTGTTGCGCCTGCTTCTTCAAGCTTGGCTTTTAACTCATCTGCTTCTGCTTTTGCAACACCTTCTTTAATTGCTTTCGGTGCTGAATCGACCAGTTCTTTTGCTTCTTTCAAGCCAAGATCTGTTACGGCACGAACAACCTTGATCACATTGATCTTTGATTGACCTGCTTCTGCGATCACAACGTCGAATGAATCTTGTTCTTCAGCGGCTCCGGCATCGCCTGCTGCAGGGGCAGCGGCAACGGCAGCAACAGGTGCTGCAGCGGTTACACCAAATTTTTCTTCAATATCAGAGATCAATTCTGATATTTCGACCATGTTTGCAGTTTCGAGATAACTTAATACATCAGCTCTTTTGACTTCAGCCATGTTGATTTACTCCTTTTTAATATTAAGATTTTTGTTCTTTTAAATTATTCAATGCATTTGCCACATTCATCATTGGTGCATTTAACATATTTGCCAATTTTACCATCGGGCTTTGCAGCATAGATGCAAGCTGGGATAACAATTCTGTCTTGCTTGGCATATCTGCCAATCGTTTGAATTCTGCTCCATCCAATACATCCCCTTCAAACAGGATCGCTTTAACCTCTGGCTTATCATGCTCTTTAGAAAATGCTTTAATAACTTTTGCCGGACTCGTGGGTTCATCATACGAAATGGCAATAGCAGTTGGCCCATTCAATATATCATCAAGCCCTTCGATCTCATTTTCACTTGCAGCCAACTTTAATAAAGTATTTTTTGCAACTGAATATTCTACATCTGCTTGAAAGAATTGGCTGCGTAGATCTGTAATGCTGCCCACATCCAACCCAAGATAATCTGTAAAATAGATCGCCTTGGCCTTACTTAATTTCTCTGTTAATTCTGCGACTGCTTCGACATTTTTTGAACTTGGCATAGTGTTACCTTATACTTGCTAAATCAATTTTGATTCCTGGACCCATTGTGGAGGACAAGGTCATTTTCTTAAAATATGTTCCTTTGACAGAAGCGGGTTTTGCTTTTATAACTGTGTCATATATTGTACGAACATTTTCAACTAATTTTTCGTTATCAAATGATGTTTTACCGCATATGGTGTGAATGATCCCATTTTTATCTACACGAAGCTCAACTTTACCAGCTTTAAGCTCTTTCACTGCTTTACCTACATCCATGGTCACGGTACCACTTTTGGGATTGGGCATCAACCCTTTGGGTCCAAGCACTTTACCTAGTTTACCCAGATCAGCCATCATATCCGGTGTGGCTACGACCTTATCTACATCAGCCCAACCACCTTTGATTTTTTCTAAATAATCATCATTTCCAACATGGTCAGCGCCTGCTTCTTTTGCTTCTTTTTCTTTTGGGCCACGCGTCAAAACCAATACTGTGACCTCTTTTCCAGTTCCATTTGGAAGGCTGGTTGTAACACGAATATTTTCTTCAGCATGACGGGGATCTACACCCAAGTTGATGGCCACATCTACCATTTCATCAAATTTTACATATTTCAGATCATTCACCAGATTCACTGCATCTTCCAGTGAATATTCACGAGTGCGATCTAAATGCTCATCAACTGCTTTTCGTTGTTTTGATTTAAACATAATTAGCTAACCTCTAATCCCATACTTCTGGCTGTTCCCCGGATCATTTCTTTCGCTTGATCGATTGTATTTGCATTTAGATCCTTCATTTTGATCTCGGCGATCTCTTTCAGATCATTTTCAGACACTTTACCAACTTTATCACGATTTGGCTCTCCCGATCCTTTATTGATCTTTGCTGCTTTTTTTAATAACACAGCTGCAGGCGGTGTTTTGGTAATAAATGTAAAACTGCGATCTGCATACACTGTGATCTCGACTGGGATGATCATTCCAGGCTGATCTTGTGTTGCTGCATTAAAGGCTTTACAAAATTCCATAATATTTACACCATGCTGACCCAAAGCAGGACCTACAGGAGGCGCAGGATTTGCTTGTCCTGCCTGAATTTGTAATTTGATAAAACCGATCTCTTGCTTTGCCATAACTATCAGATCCTACTTTTCAAGTTCTACTTGTAAATAATTCAATTCAACTGGAGTTGGCCGACCAAAAATACTGACAGACACTTTTAATTTTTGCTTTTCTTCGTTTACTTCCTGAACATATCCGCTGAATTCAACAAATGGTCCATCCGTCACCTTTACATGATCACCCACACGATATAATGTTTTAACAACTTCTCTGGATTCTCCGCTTTCCACAACACCAATGATCCTGTTAATCTCATCAGACTTTACTGGTTGCGGTTGACCTTGAGGGCCAACAAAACTCATAACACCATTAACATTCTCAACTAAATATCGTGTTTCCTTATTCATGTCCATATTGACCAATAAATAACCAGGGAAAAACACTCGATTCCTAACTTTCTTTTTACCATCTTTCATTTCAATGATATTTTCAGAAGGAACCAATATGTCCGTTACTGAATCTTCCATGTTATTCGTAGACACTTCATATAGAATACTTTCACGAATCTTTCGTTCCTTACCGTAAATGACTCTGAGTGTATACCATTTCATGATTACATGATCACATTCATAAAGCGTGAAAGAATAATATCAATTATAAATAGAAATAAACCGATCAGTATCGACACAGCAATGACCACATAAGTAGATCCTTTCAATTCATCCCAAGTGGGCCAGGAAACTTTTCCCATTTCAAATTGAACATCTGTAAAGAATTGTCGTGTTTTTTTGATCATTCTATCTTTTTAATTCATCAATTATGCAGGAGTGGAAGGACTTGAACCCTCAACCCCCGGTTTTGGAGACCGGTGCTCTACCAATTGAGCTACACTCCTATATGTGATTGAACAAAACATTCAGCCGGTTACTTCGTTTCTTTAAAGATCACGTGCTTACGAACTACAGGATCATATTTTTTATATTCAACACGATCCGGATGTTTCCGTCTGCTTTTAGTGATCGTATAACGATACCCAGTACCAGCGGTACTTTCTATCTGAATGATGTCTCGTTTGCTGTTACCAGCCATAGCTTACTCAACGATCTCCGTTACAACACCCGCACCGACAGTCCGTCCGCCTTCACGGATAGCAAACCGCAGTTCCTTATCCATAGCAATTGATGTGATCAGAACCACATCCATCACCACGTTATCACCCGGCATTACCATCTCCGTTCCTTCCGGCAAGGTCACCACTCCGGTCACGTCTGTTGTTCTAAAATAAAACTGGGGCCTGTATCCATTAAAGAATGGAGTGTGTCGCCCACCTTCTTCCTTCTTCAATACATACACATTGGCCTTGAACTTTGTATGAGGAGTTATGGAACCAGGTACCGCAAGCACCATTCCGCGCTTCAGGTCTTCCTTATCCACACCACGGAGCAATAATCCTGCATTGTCACCGGCCTGGCCTTCATCCAGAAGCTTTCTGAACATCTCCACTCCGGTCACTGTGGTCTTCTTATGCTCTCCCATACCGATCATCTCGATCTCATCGCCTACCTTAATAATACCTCTCTCAATACGACCGGTACCTACTGTACCACGACCTGTAATGGAAAATACATCCTCTACAGGCATCAAAAAGGGCTTATCCACATCCCGCTCTGGTTCTGGAATAAAACTGTCACAGGCATCCATCAGCTCTACAACACATGCATTGGCTGTATCATCTGTGGGATTATTCAGTGCATTCAATGCACTTCCCTTGACTATTGGTGTATCATCACCAGGAAAATCATATTCATTCAACAGATCCCGTAATTCCATCTCCACAAGCTCCAACAGCTCCGGATCATCTACCTGGTCCGTCTTGTTCATGAACACTACCACACTGGGAACATTCACCTGGCGGGCCAACAATACGTGCTCTCTTGTTTGAGGCATAGGACCGTCTGCGGCACTTACCACCAATATAGCTCCGTCCATCTGAGCGGCTCCGGTGATCATGTTCTTAATATAATCTGCGTGTCCCGGACAATCTACATGAGCATAATGACGATTCTCTGTCTCATACTCCACATGGGCCGTCTGGATCGTGATACCACGTTCACGCTCCTCCGGGGCGTTATCAATACTGTCAAATGAACGGGTCTCTGCCATGCCACGACCGGACTGGACCAATGTAATGGCCGCTGTCAATGTCGTCTTTCCATGATCCACGTGACCGATCGTTCCGATATTCACGTGAGGTTTTGTTCGTTCGAATTTTTCCTTAGACATCTTTCGATCTCCTTATTTTGTTTTGTTCAATCACTGCTTTGCATTGAGCCTACGACCGGACTTGAACCGGTGACCTCTTCCTTACCAAGGAAGTGCTCTACCGACTGAGCTACGTAGGCAATCAACCTGCCCACGTATTTGGGCTAAAAGTTATCTGCCCTTTGAGCGGGAGACGAGGTTCGAACTCGCGACCCTCAGCTTGGAAGGCTGATGCTCTACCAACTGAGCTACTCCCGCATACTTTTGTGGGGAGAGAAGGATTCGAACCTCCGTAGGCGTACGCCGGCAGATTTACAGTCTGCTGCCATTGACCGCTCGGCCATCTCCCCAACAGACTTTATTACATTGTTAAAAAACGTGAGCCACCGAAGGGACTCGAACCCCCGACCGACTGATTACAAATCAGTTGCTCTACCAGCTGAGCTACGGTGGCATGCCGGGTTTTCAATTTTTGAATCAAACGATCCAAGCAAACCTGACCGACGAGAAATCAATGATTTATGATTAGGCGTAAAT
>Ga0123366_1187075_pt1 | contig 15032 bp, 20 predicted proteins | sample GoM_2015_C6C_202_FD_89944 | JGI IMG/M metagenome (GOLD analysis project Ga0123366, IMG submission 89944) | Marine microbial and viral communities from Louisiana Shelf, Gulf of Mexico - GoM_2015_C6C_202_18m (Metagenome Metatranscriptome) | ecosystem: Environmental > Aquatic > Marine > Hypoxic... | reverse complement strand
ATATATCTATAATTGTTTACCAATTGTTATTTATTAGTATATAGAATTTATATATAAATATATATAATCAAAAATTAGCATTAATTATTAAATTTTTCATTCAAATTCTTTTGTTTCTACTTCACCCATTTCAATTTCCTTGCCTTAGACACCTTTTGAAGAATTTAATTCTGCTTTAAGGTTTTCGATTTCTGCAAGCAAGATTTTATTTCTATCAGTCAATTCACCGTTAGCTTATTCGAGCATTTTATCACGTTTTGTCATTCTTTCTAAAGCAGCTTCTAACTCATTGACTCTTTCAGTTGATTCTTTGTCGGCTTCTTTTCTGAATGCAGGGTTAGTAGTAAAGCTAATACCTTCAATCTTATCTCTGAGACTTTGTCCGACAACATCAGTTTGTGCTTTTTCCATTTCACTGATTTATTCTCTGAAATTTTGCATTTGCTTCTTGGCTTGTCTATATTTGGTCATATATCTAGACACTCTCCATATCACATAGGATAATATTAATCCAAAGACTATTAAAGAACAGCAGACACTTAAAATAACCCATTTATTTTCACACCAGAATCCACATTCCTCGCCTCCTCCAAGGCCATTATCTTTAGCTGGGTTAAACACAGCAGTGTAGATACCATCTTGTTGAACTTTATAGGCAAATTTATTGTCTAACTCAGAATCTGACATTTATTCTCTTTCAACACATTCCCAATATCCCTTATTGGTGTCATATTTACCTAAGCAATAATCAGTTTTTTTATTAGATCCAGTATATTTGTCTCCAGTCAATTCTAAAATACATGGGAACTAATATTTTGTACCAGCCTTTTTACCGCTATCAAGCTCGACGATTGGCCCGACCACGGTTTGATAATATTATAATTCAGTTTATGTATAAGGCCACCATTTCTAGATATAATTTCTTTTTTCTTAGACGATTTTGCTCTTACCACCTTTTCCGTTATTTTGGATGATAGAGTCTGCTACAGGTCTGATCTTAAATCCTGTCAAACTATATCCACTCTATGTTTAATTATCATCTTTGTCAATCATGGCTCCGGCAGGGATTGTCAATTTACCATATTTAATACTGGAATCCTCAGATTGGATAAATTCAATAGTTTTTGTAGCAATTGGAGATACAGTTAATTAAATTTGTTCTGGTAAATATGTTCTAAGAGCTCTTGGACAATCGCTTTGATTTTCAACGCAATCACCATTGGCACATTTGTATGGTCTGTTTACATCACAACCTGAAAATCCTGAACAATAGAATTCGTTTACAGCACACATTCCCATAGCACATTAGAAAGGTTTTTCAGGAGGGCAACCTTACCATTAAGTTGTACAATCTTCAGAAGCTCTACATAAACCATCTGCACATCTAACCTATCCAGCAGCACAGTCTCCTAAGCTAGATTCTTTCTTACAATCTTCGATTTTATGAACACATACAGTATTTGGACATCTAACTCTCTTTTTAGGATCATTACATCCTAAAGCAATAGGGCACATTTTATCAGATTTTTTACAAGTACCATCTTGAGCACATAATTTTGGATGGTCTGCGGTACAGCCTGGGTCAACTTTGACACCTGAACTGAGGATTCTTTTTGATCCTTGACCATTTCTTTATGCTTCTGTTAAACAGAATATAGGAGCTTTTTCGCATTTTCCTGAAGCACACATAAAAGGTCGGTCTTTTGGACAGAACATTTTTTTGCTTTGTTGGCATTCTATAACATTTTCGGTGCATTTACCATCATTACATAAGATTGGACTTGTGATTGGACATACATTGATATCTTTACATTTTTTGATGTCATTAACACATTCTTAGCTAGCACATCTAATTGGATTTTCTTCAGGACATGGTTCTTATACTCTACAATGTTTTGGATCACCTACACAATCTTGATCACCACATAAGTATGGTTTGTATTTTGGACAGACAACTTAAGGTTTGCAACCAATTTCACCGAAGTCACTGAATTATGTAGCTCTACAAGATCCATCAGCACATTTGAAAGGATGACTAACTGGACATCCTTCTTTTGTTTTACAGTCATTCCAACTCTTTTTGCAAGTTTTATCTGGACATAAATATTCAGTTAATTTACAACCTTATTATTATTCATTACATTAATTTTGATCTTTAGCACAAGTTCCGTCTAAGCACAAATATTAATTATCATTGCATTTATTTTTGTTACAATCTTCTTCTTTTTCTACACAGGTGCCATCATTGCATTTATGTTATTTCAATAAGTCACAACCAGAGGATAGTATTATATTTTTAGAAGTAGTAGTACAGGCTTCAGTGGTTTTAGCGCAAGTACCTATTTTATCACATTTCTCTGGTGCGTAAATTGGACAACCGTTTGATGATGGACAATGTTATTGAGTTTTGGCACACACACCACTAGAACATCTATATGGTTTTTATTTTGGACACGATGATGCCTAAGGACACAAATCTTTCAAAACTCTACAAGAACCATCATCACATCTTTTATAGGATTTTGGACATTCATACAATGGTTTGCATTAATCAGCACTGGCTACACATCGGCCATCAGCACAAGGCACAATGTTACCGCTAGTAGAATTTTGGCATTGGGCATAGTCATCAGCACTTAAGAAACTTAGACAGAAAGATTGTGATTTGACACATAAACCATTCAAGCATTTAATAGGGAATTCTTTTGGGCAAGCAGCCACAGTACATTAGGTAACATTAGGATTGATACATAATCCACTGATACATTTTTATGGTGATTCTGGTGGACATCCATTGGCTAAAGGACATTTGTTTATATCGTTATTGCATGAACCATCAGGACAAAGCATTTTATCATCTTTAATACATTCGGCTTCAGTAGCTGTTCTCTCAGGACATTTTTTTGCATCTGTAGAACATGAACCATCAGCACATTTGTGTGGTAGATTATATGGGCATCCGTTTGATTTTTCACAATATTCTAGATTGCTGACACAGAAACCATCTGGGCATTGTTTTGGTAAATGTCTTGGGCATTGTTTTGCTGGGCAAAAGCTTTAATGAACAGCACAAGATCCATCATCACAAAGAACTCTTCCAACTGGGCATCCAGTGATTGGGAAACATTCTTTAACGCTCTTGTAACAATTGAAATCTGGACATCTGACAGGTGATTTAGTTGGACATTGATCAAAAGCCTTGCAATTAACTCTTTGGGAAACACAAGTTCCATCAGGGCAAAGAATAGGAGCTTTGATATTACAGGTAGGGATAACAGGGCAATCTCTTGGATCCATTCTACAGGTCTAATCATAGCATCTGTATGGAGCTTCTTTTGAACAAGTTATAGGGGTACCACAAGTAGTTTCGGTACAACTTCCATCAGGACATCTTTTCAAACCATAAGAGCATTCACTATTTTTAGCACATTAAGTGTTAGATTCTTTACAGGTACCATCATCACAGAAGATTTTTCTATCTTGAGGACAGATTAATTAGGTTGGGCAATCCTCTAATTTTTCTCGACATGATCCGTCAGGACATCTCAATGGTAAGTTTGATGGGCATACTGTTTGGTCCTAATCCATTTTAAAGCAAGGAGTTCCAAAATTTACACAAGAGTTATCCCAACATCTGATCTATCCGACAGCACAACTAGATTAGGTTGGACATAATGATTTACTTTTTGCACAACTTCCATCTGGACATAATGTTTCATCGTAGGCACATTTCTATAATTTAACAACTTATTTGCATGAAGTTTGAGATTTCACACATTATTGATCAGGGCATTTAACTGGACTTTCAGGAGGACAAGTGATCAATGTTGGGCATTCATCAGCTGAGGGTCTACATTCTCCTGTAGCACATTTATATGGAGAATAATATGGACATTTGATATTTTCTTAACATTCTTTTTTAGATTTTTTACAGCTTCCATCTGCGCATTTAACTGGAGTATTTGTAGGGCATGTTGATCTAGTAGAACATTAAGATTTATCAGTAACACATCTTCCATCCCAACAATGAAATAATCCTTTTTTACAGATTCTAACCACACATTAAGATTAGCTAGATTAACAACTTAAATCTGGACAAGTAATGGTTCCTTCTGGACAACTTGATTTTGATGGACATAAATAAAAAGATACAGCGCATTCTCCACCAGGGCAAACAACTTAGTCTTTATCACAATTTCCTGTATTACCTACTTATGGGATACTAGATGCAGCAGAATTTGACAATAATCTCTATAATTTACTTTTTGGAGCTAACATTCTCTTTTTAGTTTTCAACTCTTTGCATTCAACTTGGCATGAACCATCTTCGCATTTGGAATAATTTTCAGCACATGAAATTTCAACTGGACAGTCATCAAGACTTGGTCTACAAGATTGATCAGGACATAAAACTTCTCCTTAGAAGCATTGAGGGGGGATTCTGCATTCCAATTCACTCCATGCACAAGTTTTATCTGGACATATAATTTGATCAATAGATTCACAAGTAATTCTACTTGGGCAGTCTAGAGGATTTGATACACAAGTTTAATCTTCACATCTAATGAATTTGTTATGTGGACATGTTGTGACCTTTACTGGGCACTCTAAAACATTTCTATCCACACATGTTTAATCAGGACATAATCTATATCCAGGAGGGCATCCAGGTTGTGATGGGCAGGCGTCTTAATTAAATCGGCATGTTCCATCAGCACATAATGTAGGGTATTCAGCTGGGCATCTTCTTGGAAGTATTGTTGCACAATCGCTTGCGACATTAACACATTTATTATCAGCCTCACATTTGACCATTCCGTCAGGACAATCACATTCCCAGTGTCCTTTGACACAAGCTAGGGCTCCTCCGACAAAACATCTGATAGGTTTTTTGAATGATGTGCAGACCTTTTAATTCAAATAATCATTTTCGAATTAGCAATCATAATAAGTACCTTTAACGCAAGGATCTGCAAATTTTTTATTGTCTTTTCTGTTGATGCAGTAAATTGGTCTATCTGCTGGACAGATTGTTTGAGAGGCCTTAAAGGTGAAATTTCCACCATATTCTTCTCCATCCAAGGTGACTTCTGTTACATAGTTACCAGGCCAAGATGCGACAAATGAGATTCCATAGTTACCATCTTTAAAATCTTCGACAACAGTTTCAAGTGAATCATATCCGACTGTTGGTAAAGCTTTTCCGATAATGCTACCTTCAAATTTGGCTCCACCGCTTGTAACACGATTTCCAAATTCATCATGACATGTGATATTGAAAGAATGTTTGTTACCAACAGCTATCTAGTGATTTACTAATTTATCTTTATGAATCATTGGGGTTTTTTCACCTGAGCATTTACCTGGTTCCACCATAATAAATTCTGGGCAGTCGACCTTGGCTAGTAAATTCCAACTGACATTTCTTTCTGCAGCTTTATCTATTTTAATAAATAATGTTGCAGTTGTTATTTTGCCTGTTTTATACATATTTAAAGCAAAGTCCCATGATCCATTTTTGTTATCAGTCGCTTCGAGTACGTAGGCTGTTGTTGACTTATCCTCTGTTTTTTTAAATTTGGTTTGGTCCAATTCAATTCGTACAGTTTCTTTTCTTTCGTCTTCAATTGCGTTACTATAGCTGTCTCTTAATATGGCTCTAAGAGTGTAGGTTTTATTAACAGCAATTGAAACAGGTGCATTGCCTTTATTTTTTCTAGAAGGAATAGTAATTAATGTTTTCTCAATGTTAATAGCGCCAGCACTCATATATAATGATTGAATACTAACAACTGGTTCGCCCCCGTTTTTTAAAATAGCACCTATTCTATAGTAACCTGCAGCTTACAATGTTCCAGCTGCAATTTTTAATGTGAAATATTGTTAACAAGAAAATCCTGATCTCTTCATAACTTCTTCATCCTCTTATTGTTTATCATCACTCTACAATGTTTGTGATTCCATTTTTATTTCTTTTGAGTACTATGTGCGGGTATCATACTTGGAATTATTATTTAAATCTGGAGTCATAAAAGGACCTTCAATTTTTGCCTTGACTTCCTGATCTTTTCCTTCATAGCAGTATCCTTTTGTATCTCTAAGCAATACTTTGAAATCTACATCTTCATCAACTCTTTTTCCAATCAAATCTGAACCTGTAATTTCAGTTAAGTTAGGTTAAAGGGTAGTTTTAACATTAGTTTTTAATGTATTTTTGAAAAGAGGATAGGAAACTGATTCATTTTTATTGTAATACAATTAGAATTCAAGAGATCTAGGTGGATATTATGGTACTACTGTCATATAATAGTTTTTATCTGCTGTAACTGTGCAGTCAGAAAATATAGCATTTCCAACTATTACTCTACCTGTAATTTTTTTGGCTACATCTCCTCTGCTGTATTTGTTATTGAATCCATCTACTAATTAAAACTCAACTGCTAACATTTAATCAGTGTGGAATTCGGTTGGCATTTTTTTATCCCATTCATCATCTGTTCTGGTATTTTTGGTTTTAATAAGTTTAGTATCAGTTAGTTTGGGGGCAGCAGGCTCAATATCTACAGTAACTTTGTTGGTTGGTTCTGTTTTGAGTGAAATTTAGACATACTTTTTCATATCATCTTCAGTTAATGCTGTATTGCATTTCAATCCTAAGATATAAACTCCATTTTTATCAGATTCACTGAGTGAAAATACAAGTTTTGCCTCAGCCATAGCTGAATCGACAGTTTCAACATACTTGAGGTCTGCTTTTGTGAATAAGCCATTATATCTTTTATTTTCACTATTCTTTATTGTAATTCTGATATATGACTCTTCTCCTGCAGTTAAGATTATTAAACTTTTATCAACCTCAGTTAATGCAGCTACATATGGACCATTTCCTCCATCTTGGTTGTCTTTAGTACCAGTGATGTGTAAAAACATATTGCTGGTGCCTTTCTATTCTTTATTATAAATATGTTGTAGAGCCAAGTCATATTTGTTTGCAGGGACCAATCTTTCAAATGTAGGTTCGTCAGCTGTTTTGATGCTTGAATATAATTCTAGTGATTCATCTGCTTTGAATCCGCTTTATAATTCAAGTTGAGCCATATTGTGTCCAGACAATATCATTTTGAATTCATTGGTTGCTTTGTTAATTTTTTGAATAGCATTTCCATATTTATCATAAAATTGTGTCTAGATATTCAAATTTTTGGAACCATATGCTACAGAGACTTCAGTTGATTCTTCAAACTAGTCTCCTTCTGCCTCTATGAAAAATTTACTTTTGGTGATATCAATGTCGGCTGGTAAGTAGTAAACATCACATTTTTCACAAGGGACAGTCTCAGAATTTACTTAAACAATAACTGAAGCTTTTCCTACTTTAGTGTTAGTCCAAACAGCATCCAAGGATTTTGTAGATTTTTGGGGGGTCAATTTATACTCGGTAGCTTTAGAACCCATAATTACTTTAAATTTAACTTTATCCACCAAACCTTCACTATCTACTGGAATTTCGTTGTCATGGGCATCAACAGGTTAAAATTAAATATTGGCTTCTGTTCCAGCTATAAGTGTATTAATTTTTTCACCTTGGACGTTTTGATTTTTGGTATTCACTTTGATATTACTATTTGCAGCTACACATTTACCTGGATTTATAGTGAATGCTTTTTCTTTTCCATCATTAAGAAGATTACTTTCAATTACATATTTTCCAGCATTTCTGCCCTTAACTGTGTATCTGATTATACCAGTTGTTTGTTTTTGAGGTTTGTACTAAGCAGCAACTGGGATATTTTGTCCTGAGACTTCTTTGGTAGGGAAATTGACTTTTAAGTTGATGTCACTGGCTTCTACTTCAGCTCGATTTTCATATTTATCAAATGGTTCGACATCAAATGTATAATCTGAGTCAGCTATTCCTGGAATAATCAATTTATTACTATCAATTTTAATGTGATCTAATTTATCAGGTAGAACAGTTAATTAAAATTTCTGATCTTGTAACCAATACCAGTCACCTTCATATTTCATTTGGAGATATAAATTGGAAAATTAATTTTTTTAGGTAGCTCTTTCGCTAGTTAATGTGACAATATATTGACCTCTTAAATTACCTGGTTGAATGGTAGCTTTTTATTTATTATTTTCTTAAAATTTGAAAGGGTTTTCTGAATATCGCCAGCCTAAATTCCATTCAGTTTTCTTGTCTATATCTGCGATTCTTTTACCATAGGCATTTCTGACTTCAAATATAAAATTAGTGGTTTAACCTGCAACAATAGTTTCGCTTAAGGAAGAGAACCAAAAGTTTTTAACTAAAACTTTATCATCATGACCACAGCAAACAGCATCTTTATCTTTTTCTCCTTGACCTAATAAAAAGATTTTATATTCGTGTACTTTTTTTGGGTCATTGTCATATGTTAATTTCAAAAGAAATCCATCAGTTTTAAGTAAACCTCCTTTATATTTTTCTTCGTGATCTTTTTTGACTTCAAATTAAACAGCAGCACCGACTATTTCTCCAGCTGAATATTCAACTGCACCATCTTGTCCATCAATGAATTATTTAGTAGTTCCTCTACCGTTTAATTTTACAGACCATTTGGCCTTTTCGCCAGATGTAGAGGGGAATTCATCTAATTCATTTTTGAATTCATCAACTAATTGCAACATATATCTTGGTAATGTTTCGGCATTATCTTCTTTGAAAAATAAGCCATCATCTCTTTTCATAGAAATATATTTTCCGGCACTTTGGTCGAAAGTTTTCAAGTAAGATTATTAAAAGTTGAAACCGGCTGGTTTAACTTCAACAGAATCAGCATTCATGGTAATTTCTTCATTTGTTATTGAAGCCTTGAAAATATATTTACCTTTAACTGTCACCTTCTATGTAAAAGTTATAAAGGATTTATCTTAGGATATTTAAGCGGTTTGTTAACCAACAAAATAGCCTTCTTCTATGCCAGTATATTTGTAAAAATATTAGACATTTGCACTATTCAAAACATTATCATCGATTACCAATTTATTGCCCCATTTATCTTCTGGGAAAACGTCTAAATTGACACTATTTCCAGCAATATATACGTAGTCTTTTTGTTAGGAGCCTTCTTCTTGTCTTCTAATCGCAGCATAAGAATTTTTCAAACTTATTTAACCTTGCCCGATTTATGTAGTAAATACGTTATCTTCTTTGAATTTGATGCTATATGTACCAGTAACTTTAGGTTAGAATGTGATTTTTAATATTCCATTGACTAAGATTTCTTTGTTATGTTGATAAGCTTTACCTTCTGTGACGAATACTTCACTATTGATACCTTTTTCTGGGACTAATTTTACCATATTACCCCATGAATCAACACCTCTGAAATATCCAACAAATGGCTCATCTACTGTTTGTGCGTTCAAGCTATTAAATTTATTTACTCCATTTTCATCAGTAATGTCAACTTTTTTCAAAGAGCCTGGTTTAACTATTAATTTTGGTTGATATTTTGTGAATTCTTCAGCACCAATTTTCAATGTTATCACTTAAGGATCAGTTTCAGGGAATGTCTTGTCACTTGTTAAAGTAACAACATATCTACCTTTTTTATCACCTTTCTCTACAGTGTACCTGAGTTATTTGGCATTGAAAGCTTCTTCTTTTGAAAATTTAAGTTATACTGTTTCAGCAATATTATTAAACCATGAATTTTTTCTGAGATTTGGATTTGTTGTTCTAATTTCAAATCGGAATTAGATACTAACACCAGCTTTTGTAACTAATGGAGTGTTAGGTGTAATAACTGTATTTTAAACTTCCATAGGTAAATTACTTGCATCAGGGTCCATTTTATCACCACTTACATATGCATTATAATCTTTTTTAGTACTGGGCTAATCTTTCCAGAATTCCAATGTGTAATCTTTTTAAGTTACCAAATTATTCCATCTTTATGTAGGAGTATTATCAATATTTTAATCTAATTACCCCTCTTTACTATTCTTTAATAGCAATTTGGCATTACCTTCTCTCATAAACACAATTTTGTTTGTAGTGGTAATTTCTTAACCTGAAAAATATAAACCTAATTTCCAATCATCAGGGACCTTATCAACAACATTATCATATGTATCGTAAACCTTTATTAAAAATTCAGGATATTTCATAACATCACAGATGAACTTGGCACCATCATAGTTAATCCATTATTTTTTCTTTTCATCGAACATTGCCAATGTTGCCTTTTCCCAAAGTGCAGCTTCTGGATTCACTTTGATTCTGGCTGTTTGCATTTAGACTGGTTTGCCATCATAATATGAATAGAAAGTATGTGTACCTCTTTTCTTAATTACAACAGAAAATTGGTAATATTTCTTTCCGGAATCTGGGGCTTTAGTTGCTTTTAAATCTCCTCCTTCAATATCTACTAATTCGGTTGTCTTTGCATATTAGACTTTTGTTGTAAATTTAGCGGTTGCCAAATCATCTTTAGTAGTGTCGATTGGAATTTCATTACCGTTAAGATCGACTGGATAGACTTTAATTATAGCAGTTTCACCTGCTTTAATTTCACTCTTACCTACTTGGGCGTAAGTATTTGCTGGATCGGGTGAACCGGGTACAACTTTCAATTAATGGACAGGAACTTTTTCTCCTTGTTTATTTAATCTAAATTGTTTAGCTCTGATGTTCATCAAACCAGCTTGTTTACAATTCAGATTAACATTTAAGAATTTTGTACCTGAAAAAGTAGATTTAGGAGTACTTTGTAAATTTGGATCATAACTTAATGCAGCATCTCCCGTTGATAATTCAACCAATTCATTGTTATATTCATCATATGGTTTCATTTTCATAACTCTTGTCTTTCCAGATGTACAGTCTTGCTTGGCATTACTGGCATCTTCTAAGACTAAATAATCAAGAGGTTTTGGTAAGGCTTGAACTTTTAATTTCATCACGATATCGACAGTGCTTTAAGGTTCAGTAGCTTTCCAATATTACAAAGTAAAATCATGGCCGTTAGGGTATGATTATCTAGTAGTAAAGGTTATAACATATGTACCTTTTAAAGTACCTTTTTGGACTTGGAAATCAGAAACTGATGCATCAGAGAATTTTAAACCTTTTAAACCTTTTGGTTCTTCATACCATCCATTAGTACCTGGATGATTGTACAATAATTTATTACCCTCCGTTCTTAATTCTACAGTGACAGAAATATAACTGCCAACTACATATTTTACTTCATTTGGAATTATTCTAACTGCATTAGGATCTATTTCTGATTACGAATATTAACCACCTCCAGTACCTTTTAATTCTGTTAATGGGAAAGAAAGGTCAATTTTTGTACTACCTTTTGAAGCTGTAAAGACTAAATTCAAAGAGCTTACAGCTGCTTCTAATTAGAAAGCATCATAGTCAGCTGTTTTCAAGTGAAATTTCCAGTCATCACCCCATTAAGCATTATCAAAGGTATATACTGTAGGTTTTCCTGTTGATGGAGTTCTTTGACCATTAGGGACAGTTAAAGAGCCTGAAAATGATGTAAATCCTTCTTCGTATGCTCTTCTATTACCATATTTATCATAGAATTCCATTTTGAATAATGGAACCTATTTGGAGTTGTCCAAATATACGACTTCGTTTGATTAAATTCTAGTTGATTCTCCAAGTATGATCAATGCCATCTTACATTTTGCTGGATCGGTTGTAGCTGGAACAACAGTTGCAGCACAATTGTCACATTTGATTGCTTTTCCAGCATAGGTTGGAGTAAATCTATAAATACCTGATTTTGTGACTGTGTAGGATCCTTTTAAATTTCCGTTGTCTTGAACAGTTACAGATAAAGTTTGTTTATCGCCAGCTGGGGTAGTGAAAGATACTAAAAAGTCGGCTATATAATTTTTAATGTTTTCTTTTACATAGGAATTTCCATATATATCTTTAGGAGTAATTTAGAATTCTAATTCTGTACCAGCTACCATGGTCTTTGTTGTAGGTTTAACAATACTAGCATCACTCTTAGAGGCTGATGGGGTTCCGACGATATATGTAAGGTGATAATTTGTACTGAAATAACTACTTGTAACTGTAAATGTAGCTTTGTATTTGGACATGAGGGTACAGTAGTATAAACCTAAATCTTTTCTCTAGCAATCTGATTTTAGTGTCAAACCAACCCAAAAGACTTTGAGATTGATTTTGCCAAGTGTAGAGTCTTGATTGTTATGGAAAGGATCTTGAATTTGGATAAAGAAAGATGTTTATTGATAAACAACGGTATCTTTTAGATAAGTTTTGTCATTTGGTTTTAAATATTCATCTAAGATATGACCTTTAAATGCAGCTGCGGGAATAACATCGATATAACCTTTTTAAAGGGCCTTATTTGTCTATGCAGTAATGAAAAATTCTCTTTTGGCAGCTTTCTTCAAGTTTATATTTAATTTATATTGACCTGGCTTGTTGCCCTTAACAGTAGGATATGTTTTATCCTAAACATCAAGTTTTTCAGTAAATGCTATTACAATTTGTGTAGGATCGATCCAATCATTGTATCTCAGGTTTTCTTTAGTTTTTAACTCAACAACAATTTGTTTAGTTTTTCCAGCTGTAGCTTTCTAATTATTGATCATATCTGCAGTAGCCCACCACCACACAGTTTTGGTAAAATCAATTTCACCATTTCCAGCATCTTTGTCGCTACCATCAGATAATAAAGCAACGTTGAATGCTCTAGTTTTGGTTTTGTAAGTAGCATGAATCTTATATCCATCTTATCTTCCGACTAATTTTCTATATTAGTCAAGTTTAGAAACTGGGATAGTCAATCTGAGGCCTCTGTCGAAATTATTATCATCAAGTACTATTTCCTTCATGTGATTTCCATTGAGTTTAAACTCAAATTCTTCTTTGTTGATGGGTTGAATAATATTGCCATAAACATCAGTTAAGACAAACAAGAATTCAAAGTTATTTTTGATCACGCTTGTGAGGGTTTCATTATTCCAACCATTGCCATCGTGACCTAAAATCTTAGATTTAGAAAAGTCTGCGGCAGCAGGACCAACGTTAAACTAACAAAGAGCACAAGGAATTTCTTGGCCACCATAGGTTGGCTTAAAGCTATTGGAACCAGCTAGTGTCATTGTAAAGGCAAATTAATAATTATTTCCAACTTTGTTTCCACTTCCTAATTTTGTTGCACCCTTTCCTGGTTAAAGATAATTTGCTACTATATTATCTCGATAATTATTAGCAGTAGGATCGATAGTATTACCAATTTTATCTCTGAGTGTTATGCTAATCTTTCCTGCATCACCTGCTGTTCTAATATTTGCAACTGGGGCTTCGCTGTCAAATATTACTTGGGCGCTTGATTGTTTTGCATCAGGTTTACCTATTTGAATTACGAATGTCTCTTCTTTTGCTAATAAATTGGATTTTACTTTATATGTTCCTAATTTCAAAGCATTTACCTTAACGGTCCAAATTAAATCGTTTCCTTTTGTGAAATCATGATTAGATTAACTATCAGCAGGTTTGGGCCATTCAATTTACATGACTTGTTTCAAACGTTCTAAAGTAATATCAGCTTCATTATCGTAAGCATCTTATGGAGTGACTCTTAAAGTGAATTTTTCATCAACTGAACCTGTTGCACCATTTGGGAACTCTACTTTGATTTTTTTCATAGGTCCAGGTTTAACTACAACACTAGCATAGGTGGGCACCTTATTACCTTTAAAGTTGAGCCATAAAGTTTGGGTTCCAGCTTTTCTACATCTTACTCTCATTCTAAATGCAGGTCCATTGCCTTCATAATGAGCACTGTAACCGTTTTCGGGGCTTCCTTCTGCAAAACATTCTTTTCCGAACTCTGAGCCCTTTGTTACATCCGATAATTTATCATAGGGTTCTATAGGTACATATCGGTTATTACATTTATCTCTTGGCCAGAAATTTAGATAAAATTATTCATTGGCTATAACTGTGGCTTTTGAGGGATTCATGTAACTTTTTTCAAGATTAGGTTTCACTCTCTATATTTTTGGATTTCTTAAAATCATGTCTTATGCTATGGCTCCTGTTGCAGCTGTTATACCTAAGAACAATCTTGGACTGTCAAGCTTTAATAAACCTTGGAAACTAATTGGATCATAATATCCAAGTTAGAGAGCATTATTGATAAAAACTCTAAGTCTGTGATTTAAGAATTCGATTCTATATTATGGGTTGTGTAAAAATCCATCAAATCTGTTGCTTTTGAAGTTTAATGGTCTATCATTATAAGCAATACTGTTGGCTTCATTAGCATCTGCACTTCCTGTTCGAATAATTACAGAAATATGTCTTTCTATATTGTCACTTGGATCATTTAAATCGGGATTTGTCCAGACATCAAATTCAATGGCAAAAACATTTTTAATTCCTTTATATCCAAGACCTGATTAAGGATAACCCATAGCCCATTTACCAGTAGGTTGTAAAGCGACTGCAAAACCATCAGCACCACAACGATCGTCAACATATCTAGTTTTTTTTTTCCAACAAAACCCAAACTTAAATGCACAATACTTGATAGCTTTCTAGGAGCAAGTTGGATTAGAAATTTCCATATTAAATGTAAATACAAATCCATTTTCCCAATTTATTTACTATTTGTACCACCATATAGCTTCTTAGTCTCTTTTATCCCGACTAGCCAATTTCAAATAATCAATTTCTCTAGGTTAGGCTCCAGGTTTGAAGCTATTTTTTACAGCAACGACTGAAAATTGCCCTTCTCTCATATTTAAGGTATCAAAGTCCATATTCGTACAAAAGGAATTCTCTTTTTTTCCAAATTCCTTCAACCAATCAAATCTTCTGTTAACATATTGTGCGACAACTTTAACAGTTTTAGTAAATAAAGATGCAATCCAAGAAAACAATCCAGCCTATGTCGAAGCAAATAGGCATAGTACCAATAAAAAGCAAAATAGATGTTTCGTTCTCATCTAACGCTAAAAAAGTATTTTTTTTATTTTTT
>Ga0123366_1080729_pt1 | contig 23263 bp, 45 predicted proteins | sample GoM_2015_C6C_202_FD_89944 | JGI IMG/M metagenome (GOLD analysis project Ga0123366, IMG submission 89944) | Marine microbial and viral communities from Louisiana Shelf, Gulf of Mexico - GoM_2015_C6C_202_18m (Metagenome Metatranscriptome) | ecosystem: Environmental > Aquatic > Marine > Hypoxic... | reverse complement strand
CGGAAAGCAGGAATACGAGTGCCGGACGAGGGAGGAAGGCTCCGAGCAAAGGACATTCCCAATCGAAGAGTTTGCAACCTAGGCCTAGGATATCTGGCTGGTTAAGACCCGGCTAGTTGTCCAGACTAGGGGCACCTTCAAGGGAGCTAGTTTACATGGAAAGTGCTAGTCAAGCAACATAAGAAATCATGACAAGGCCTCCAGGGCGGCATAAGGCCGTTTCACACGGAGTTGGCCCACCATTTCGCCGACCCCTTTCCGACATCGTATTCATATCAACTATCTACCTGCTTTTGGTCATTTTCAATTTACCCACAGGAGATGCACAAGTACAACCCAGATATTTAAAAGGACAAAAAGGTCTTCCTGGTCGACCGGGTGAATCTGGTATGCCTGGAAGTGCTGGTCCGCCAGGAGATCGAGGAAATCCAGGAAGTTCTGGAACAGATGGAACAGCAGGTTCCCCAGGACGACCAGGAGATGATGGCAGACCAGGTCTTCCTGGAACTGACGGAACCCCTGGTCAACCTGGTGACAAAGGTACGGCTGGTAATCGAGGAACTGATGGCATACCAGGGTCACCTGGACTTCCTGGTAGTGCTGGACCTCAAGGACCAGCAGGTGGACCAGGGTCTTCAGGTACCCCAGGTAGTAGAGGGCCACCAGGGCCACCAGGTGGAAGAGGAAATGATGGACAACCAGGATTTCGTGGACCACCAGGGGAACCTGGTAGACCAGGAGAATCTGGAACATCTGGTTTCCCTGGAACCCCAGGTACAAAAGGCATGAAAGGTCTTGGAGGTACACCTGGTTCTCCAGGTACTCCTGGAAATGATGGACCTCCTGGTAATGCTGGAACACCTGGATCACCTGGAATGCCAGGCCAAGGTGGAGATAGAGGACCACTTGGGCCAGCAGGTACATCTGGAATGCCAGGCTCACGAGGACAAGATGGGCAACCAGGTAGTCCAGGTCTTCCAGGCCAACCTGGAGGACCAGGACAGCCTGGTGAGCCTGGTGACAAAGGAGATCGTGGACCACTTGGTGGCCGTGGACCAATGGGAAGACCAGGAGAAAGTGGTTTGCCTGGCTCAGCTGGATTCCCTGGTGAGCCAGGCAGCCGAGGCCCACCTGGAGGTATTGGTTCCCCTGGACCTGATGGAAATGCTGGACCTCCAGGTATGCAAGGACCAGCTGGTCCAGCTGGTGGCATAGGGCCCTCTGGTCCAGATGGAAATCCTGGACGGGATGGTGCAAGAGGACCTCCAGGACAACCAGGAACGCCTGGGAGTAGTCCAGCAGGTCAGCCTGGTCAACCAGGTGAACAGGGGAGTCCTGGAAGCCCTGGATTCCCTGGTCCTCCAGGAGGACCTGGTCAACCTGGACAACTTGGACAAGCTGGTACTCCTGGTACCCCAGGCTTCCAAGGACCCCCTGGAGGTAGAGGTCCACCTGGGCAAGCTGGTTCACCTGGGCAACCTGGCACTGATGGGGTTCCTGGTCCAGATGGACAACGAGGGGGACCTGGACAAAGAGGTCAAGATGGAAGACCTGGTCCTGCTGGACCAGCAGGTTCACGTGGACAAGATGGCACTCCAGGTACATCAGGACCAAAAGGTGAAGAGGGTTCACCTGGATTTCCAGGTACTCCAGGACAACAAGGAGATAAAGGAACTGCGGGTCCTGCAGGAACACCTGGACAGCCAGGTGGACCAGGCACCCCAGGAGGTAGAGGACAGAAAGGAACTGCTGGTCAACCTGGACCTTCAGGTCCCAGGGGTGATGCAGGACCAAGTGGTACACCAGGACAGCCAGGAGAACCAGGGCCAAGTGGTCAGCCTGGTCAGCTTGGTGCTGCAGGTCCTGATGGACGGCCAGGATCACCTGGTACACCAGGTAGCAGAGGATTCCCAGGTTTGGATGGCAGACCAGGTGAACCTGGATCAGATGGTTCACCTGGCCTACCAGGACCCCAGGGCTTGCCTGGACAAAGTGGTAGTCCAGGTACTTCTGGCCCACAGGGACAACCAGGACCTTTAGGTCCAGCAGGTCGGCCTGGTCCAGATGGTGAAGCAGGCCCTCAAGGTGAACGAGGACCAGATGGGCAACCAGGATCACTTGGACAACCAGGACCACAGGGTGATAGAGGGGACCCAGGTTCACCAGGAACACCAGGAACGCGAGGTTCAGATGGTCAGAAAGGTCAAGCTGGCCGCCCTGGTAATGATGGGAGACCAGGATCACCAGGTCCAGATGGACAGCCAGGTCAACGTGGACCAGGTGGTGTCAGAGGGCCACCTGGTGGAGCTGGTACAGATGGCCAACCAGGAGAACCTGGCCGTGATGGGGAAGTGGGTCCACCAGGTCTTCAGGGCCCAACAGGTCCACAAGGTGAAGATGGCACTCCAGGATTTAGAGGTGGACCAGGTCCCCGAGGAAGTGCTGGACCTTCTGGTAGTCCTGGTCCTGATGGTCAGCCAGGTACTGATGGAAGACCAGGCCCTGCAGGTACCCAAGGAAGTCCAGGACAACCAGGTGCAGATGGTACTCCTGGGACTGATGGACAACCTGGTGCACAAGGAGGACCAGGGTTCCCAGGTCAACCAGGAGACAAAGGTCTACCAGGTCAAGCAGGTCGGCCAGGTCCTGATGGCCCACAAGGTCCTAGAGGTCAACCTGGACCAGATGGACAAGATGGACAACCAGGACGTGATGGATCACCAGGCTTTCCAGGTGGACCTGGTGAACGAGGTGCTCCCGGTCCTGCTGGTCCAATAGGTCCAGGTGGTAATGATGGAGCACCTGGTCCAGATGGTCAGAAAGGTCAGAGAGGGTCAGATGGTAATCCAGGAGCTGATGGAAGTCCAGGGCCTGTAGGTCCACCAGGAGAGGCAGGTCCATCAGGGACTCCTGGTCAACCTGGTTCTATTGGACGACCGGGTGATCCAGGACAACAAGGCCCACGAGGTACACCTGGAAATCCTGGACAGGATGGTACACCTGGATCACGTGGTACACCAGGTGAACCTGGTCCAGCTGGTCAAGATGGGCCTCAAGGTGAAAGAGGTTCACCAGGGCCTTCTGGACCTGCAGGTTCTCGTGGAGATAAAGGACCTCCAGGTGCTCCAGGCTCAGATGGACAACGTGGTGAAGATGGTCAGCCAGGAAGATCAGGTGAAGATGGTAGACCAGGAGAAAGAGGACCAGCAGGTCAACCTGGACCACGTGGACCTATTGGACCAGCTGGTGAAAGGGGGCCATCTGGACAACCAGGCGAGCCAGGCAGAGATGGTGGCCCAGGTGCACAAGGATCACCAGGGCAACCAGGAAATGATGGCAGTCGTGGTCCAAGAGGTCCAATAGGTCCTTCTGGACCAAGAGGTGAAATTGGTCCAGCAGGACAGAAAGGTGAACAAGGACCTGCAGGTCAAGCAGGTACTCCAGGAGAGGATGGACCAGCTGGATCTGATGGTAGACCAGGAGAGCCAGGGCGGGATGGAACTCAGGGTTCACCTGGCCCTAAGGGGACAAGTGGTTCTCCGGGTGAAGATGGTGAACAAGGTGCACCTGGACCTCAAGGATTTCCAGGATCTGATGGGCAACCTGGTGGTCCTGGTGAACGAGGCCCAGCTGGTCCACCTGGTGCACCTGGTCCAGTGGGTGATGCAGGTGAAAGAGGGACTCCTGGACAGAGAGGAAATGATGGTCCTCGAGGCCCAGCTGGACAAGCAGGTTCAGTAGGATCACCTGGTGAGCCTGGTGATAGAGGTCCTCCAGGACAAGCTGGAGGACCAGGTGAACGTGGACCAGCAGGTTTTCCTGGACGAGATGGAACAGATGGACGACCTGGACCTGATGGACCCAGTGGGCCTGATGGACAACCAGGTCCACGTGGTGAACCTGGACAACCTGGAAATGCTGGTGCAGTTGGAGAACCAGGAGAGCAGGGACCTGTTGGCCCACCTGGATCAGATGGTGAGCCAGGAAGCCCTGGTCCCCTTGGTCCAAGTGGACGTCCAGGTGAAGCTGGAGCACAAGGAGCTACAGGTCCAGCCGGAAGGCCAGGTCCAGATGCTCCTGCAGAAAGAGGTCAGCAAGGTCCCGCTGGAGTCCCTGGGCAACCTGGACCACCTGGGCGAGCTGGAGGTGATGGACAAGCAGGAGCTAGAGGTGAAGCTGGAAGACCTGGTCCAGCAGGATCACCAGGAGACCCTGGTGTGGTTGGGCTGCCAGGTCGAGATGGTCAGGCAGGCCAAGATGGGAGACCAGGGGCTCCTGGTGAAAGGGGAGCCCCAGGACGTCCAGGACCTCAAGGATCACGTGGAACTGATGGTTCCCCTGGAGAATCTGGTCCAATGGGAGCAGCTGGCCCTGATGGTGAGAGGGGCCCACAAGGGGAACCAGGTCCTAGTGGTACACCAGGAGAGAGAGGTCCTCCAGGACCGCTTGGTGACAAGGGCAATTCAGGACCTGCTGGACCTCCTGGACAACCTGGTGATATAGGAAGACCAGGAAGTCCAGGGCAAGATGGAAGACCTGGAGATAGAGGTCCACAAGGATTTCCAGGAAGTCAAGGAACAAGAGGCAGGACTGGGGAAGCTGGTCTGCCAGGTAGACCAGGTGAGGCTGGAACTGATGGTAGACCCGGTGAGAGAGGTTCTCAAGGTTTACAAGGACCTTCAGGAGAAGCTGGTGAACCAGGAAGTCCAGGTGCCTCTGGTCGACCAGGTGAACCTGGACCTGCTGGTGACCCAGGAAGCGCTGGTTTACCTGGAAACAGAGGTTCCCCTGGACGACCAGGATCTGATGGACGTCCTGGACCACAAGGACCAGCAGGTTTAAGAGGTGAAGCAGGTGAACCAGGTACTCCAGGATCAATTGGTGCCCCAGGAAATAGAGGAAGACCTGGTGCAGATGGCAATCCTGGGTCTCCTGGAGAGGATGGAGGTCCTGGACCTCGAGGACAACCTGGACAACCAGGATTGGATGGTGAAAGAGGAAGACCTGGATCTCCAGGAAGCGCTGGACCTATGGGTGAACGAGGTCCAGCAGGTACACCAGGAGCTGATGGAGAACGAGGACCAAGAGGACAAGCAGGATCAGATGGATCAGATGGGCAGCCAGGGGAAGCTGGAACTCCTGGACGTCCAGGTGTTAGTGGTCCAAGTGGTCCACGTGGTCAACAAGGTGAAAGAGGACAAGCAGGATTTCCAGGTGAAGCAGGACCTCGAGGTGGTCCTGGACCAGATGGGTTGCCAGGTGAAAGAGGTCCTGCTGGTCCATCAGGTGGACGAGGTACACCTGGTCCATCAGGGCAACCTGGAAGAGCTGGTGAAAGAGGACAGAAAGGAACTGCAGGAACACCTGGACAAAGAGGTCCAAGTGGCCAACCTGGAAGAGATGGACAACCAGGAACTGATGGCGAGCCTGGTGGACCTGGCTTAAGTGGCCCAGCAGGTTCAAAGGGAAGCCAAGGTTTCCCAGGTTTACCTGGATCAGATGGACAACGTGGAAGCCCAGGACAACCTGGCCCAATTGGTTCTGCAGGACGTCCTGGTGGCATTGGTCCTGCTGGACAACCTGGTGAAAGAGGAAGTGCAGGTTCACGTGGAGAAACAGGTGAAGCTGGTACTCCGGGTTCTGCAGGATCACCAGGTGCCAGAGGTAGTCCAGGTGAACCAGGTCGTGCAGGTCAGCCAGGAAGTGATGGTAGTCCAGGACCTCAAGGTTTACCAGGAGAGAGGGGCTTGCCAGGAGAAGCTGGCAGAGCAGGTCAATCAGGAACTGATGGTTTACCTGGAGAAAGAGGACAAGCAGGCCCACCTGGTGAGGCTGGACCAATGGGCTCTCCAGGATCACCTGGGTCTGTAGGAGGTATAGGAACTCCTGGAGAAGCTGGTGAACCTGGACCAAAAGGAGAACGAGGAGCTGCAGGTTCTCCAGGACAGCCAGGTCGTGATGGAGAGAGAGGTTCAGATGGTTTACCAGGAGAGAGGGGTCGAGATGGTAATCCTGGACAAGATGGTGGACCTGGAGCTCCTGGCCGTAGTGGTGAACCTGGACAACCAGGATTACCAGGACCTAGAGGGGAGTCTGGATCCCGTGGATCACCAGGTTCAGCAGGTTTACCAGGAGGCATTGGCGAACAGGGACCTTCAGGCCTTCCAGGACAAGCAGGTCAACCAGGTCAACCAGGTTCTCAAGGGGAACGAGGACTTGCAGGAAGACCTGGACAAGCTGGTTCCCCTGGTAGTGCAGGAAGACCAGGTCCAGATGGGCAGCCTGGCTTTGATGGTCAAGCTGGACAAAGAGGACCACCAGGAAGAAGTGGACCAGATGGCCAACCTGGGCCTGCTGGGCCATCAGGTTTCCCTGGTAATAGAGGAGGGCCAGGTGTACCAGGTCCATCAGGTGAACGTGGTCCTCAAGGTTCTGCTGGTACACCTGGATCAAGAGGAAGTCCAGGACAACCAGGACCTCCAGGTGAAGCTGGACCTCTTGGAGAAGCAGGAGAACCAGGAAGCCCAGGGCAAAGAGGAACACCAGGGTCTCAAGGAGAGCCAGGTGATAAAGGTCGGCCTGGATCAGTAGGTCCTCCTGGACCTCCAGCACTTCCAGCTCCTCCAGCTCCCGCTGGACCACCAGGGCCTGCTGGGCAACGTGGAGAGCAAGGTGCACCTGGTTTACCTGGTGAAAGTGGACAACCAGGTTCTGCAGGCAGACCAGGATCTCAGGGTCAACAAGGAGAGCAGGGACCTCAGGGACCCCAGGGACAAGCTGGATCTGATGGTCGTCCTGGTGAGCAAGGGCCTGCAGGCCTACCAGGACAAAGAGGTGAAGATGGTGAAAGTGGTTCTCGTGGAGGTCCAGGGCGAGATGGACAACCAGGAAGCCAAGGTGCCCCAGGTGAACGAGGTGAGGCTGGACGCCCAGGAAATGATGGTACACCAGGTGAACAAGGGCCTAGAGGTTCTCCAGGTACACCAGGATCAATGGGATCACCAGGGCCCCGGGGCCCAAGTGGTCCTGCTGGTTCCCGAGGTCAAGATGGTGAAAGGGGAGATCCTGGAGCTAGAGGCCAAAGTGGCTTGCCAGGACCTCGTGGAGCGGCTGGACAACCAGGACAGTCAGGATCTGATGGGGGTCCTGGTGAATCAGGACCACGTGGAGGTCCTGGACAACCTGGAGAGCCAGGGCCTCGTGGTCCTCCTGGAGAAAGTGGTCGTGCAGGTGAACCAGGTGAAGCTGGACCTGCAGGTGAAGGTGGACCAAGAGGATCACCAGGACAATCTGGTCGACCAGGAACTGATGGACTTCCAGGAGGCAGAGGACCACAGGGTCAAAGAGGCCAACCAGGATTTCCAGGTGTTGATGGACCAAGAGGTGAGGTAGGTCCAGCAGGACCAAGAGGTCCTGCTGGGGAGCGTGGACCTGATGGTCGTCCAGGTGAAGCTGGGCCTCGTGGATCTCCAGGACCCTCTGGACTTCCAGGTGAATCTGGTCCAGCAGGTCTGGCTGGACAGCCAGGCAGTGATGGTGAACCAGGTGACAAAGGACCCATTGGTTTACCTGGATCAGATGGTAGACCAGGTTCTCCAGGTCCTAGAGGCCAGGCTGGTGAACCAGGATCAAGAGGTCAGCCAGGACAACAAGGGAGAGATGGAACACCTGGTTTACCAGGGGTTGATGGTTCAAGAGGGCCTAGTGGACCAGCAGGTGCAGCAGGGGGACCAGGACCAAGAGGAGCAGCTGGAGAACGTGGACCAGCTGGGCCTTCTGGACAACCAGGACAAGATGGTGAAGATGGACAAAGAGGCAACAGAGGTCCACCAGGACGTAGCGGAAGCCCAGGTTCACCTGGAGAAGAGGGTCCTCAAGGAGAAGCAGGACTACGTGGTAATCCTGGACAAAGGGGTTCACCTGGACAGCCTGGCCCTGTTGGCCAACCTGGCCCTTCAGGGATCCCAGGAGAACCTGGAAATGATGGAACAAGAGGGGAACCAGGCTTGGCAGGTTCTCCAGGTTCACCTGGGGAAATTGGTGAAAGAGGTCCTGCTGGACCTCGTGGTTCTCCAGGACAGCCTGGCTCTCAAGGGGAAAAGGGACTTCCAGGAGATAGAGGAAGTGCAGGAACACCTGGACAACGTGGTCCTCCTGGTCCAAGTGGATCAGCTGGAGAACCAGGTGAGTCAGGGCAGCCAGGAACACCAGGTCAACGAGGCGAACAAGGACCAAGAGGACAAGATGGTCAAGCTGGATCACCAGGTCAAGATGGTCTTCCAGGCAACAAAGGACAGCCAGGTTTACCTGGAGAACGGGGACAGTCTGGTCGACCTGGTATCAGTGGTACTCCAGGCACAAAAGGATCTGTTGGTGAGCGAGGTAGTCAAGGAACCCCTGGGAGACCAGGACAGGTGGGTTCACCTGGTTCACGTGGACGTCCAGGAAGTGCAGGACCTAGTGGTCCAGCTGGAGAAGCAGGACCTAGAGGTCCCGCTGGTTCACCTGGAGCAGCTGGAGAAAGAGGAGCTCCTGGAGAAGGAGGTCCAGATGGAGAAAGAGGATTGCCTGGTACTGATGGTCAACCAGGACAACCAGGAAGAGCAGGACCCCCTGGTTCAGATGGTTCTCCTGGTCAACCAGGATTACCTGGATTGGCTGGTGAAAGAGGTGAAAGGGGTAGAGATGGAACTAGTGGACAGCCAGGTACAGATGGATTACCAGGAGAAAGAGGTGCACCAGGTGCTGATGGAAGACCAGGACAACGAGGGCCAGATGGGCAACCAGGTCCTCAAGGAGAAAGAGGTCCAAGAGGAGAAGCTGGCCCTGTGGGAGAACCTGGCAGAGATGGCAGCCCAGGAAATGATGGTCAACCTGGTTCCCCTGGGCGTGCTGGGGAACAAGGTGAACGGGGAACACCTGGCACACCAGGAGAACCTGGAACTGCAGGTTCCCGTGGAGAGGCAGGTAGACCAGGAACTCCTGGCCAGAAAGGATTTCCAGGAAATCCAGGTACAGCAGGTTCAGTAGGGCCTGCAGGCCCCCAAGGTGGAGCAGGTGCAAGAGGACAGACAGGTTTACCTGGTGAACAGGGTCCTAGAGGAGAACCAGGACAGTCTGGACAGTCCGGTTTACCTGGTGAAAGAGGAAGGCCTGGTAATGCGGGACGTCCTGGAACACCAGGTTCAAGAGGTGAAGCTGGTCCACAAGGCCCTGCTGGTGAAATTGGATTACCAGGAACACCAGGCGAAAGGGGTCCTGCTGGACCAACCGGAGAAAGTGGACCTAGAGGTGAATCAGGAACACCAGGTTCAGCTGGACAGCCAGGAAGACCTGGCGAGTCAGGTCCAGCAGGTTTTCCAGGACAAGATGGAGCTAGAGGTCCCTCAGGTCCCCCTGGTGGCATTGGATTACCTGGAGAGCCAGGACGAGCCGGAAATAGAGGAGAAGCTGGAAGACAAGGTGAACGTGGTACGCCAGGTCAACCAGGATCACCAGGATCACCTGGATTGGAAGGTGAAAGGGGTAGTCCTGGTTTTCCTGGACAGTTAGGTTCATCTGGACAAAGAGGTTCTCCTGGTCAGCCTGGACCTACTGGAGAACGCGGAATTCCAGGATCACCTGGGCCAAGGGGAGAAGCAGGGCCCAGAGGATCACGAGGAAATGATGGATCCCAAGGAGAGTCTGGAGAACCAGGCCCAGCAGGACCTGCAGGCAGGCCAGGTTCTCCTGGAGCACGTGGTCCTGCTGGTGAAAGTGGAACACCAGGAGAAGTTGGGGCTGCAGGAAGGCCTGGTAGCCCTGGGTCCCAAGGACAACGAGGTCCAATGGGACCAGCTGGTCAGCCAGGGCAGCCAGGAGAACAGGGAGCTCGTGGACCAAGTGGACCAGCAGGTCTGATAGGAGAAAGAGGTGATAGAGGTCCACCTGGAGCAGATGCACAAGCAGAACAAGGTCAACCAGGTCCTCCGGGTCCTGTGGGTCCATCTGGTAGGCCTGGTCTCCCTGGAATGCCTGGATCACGTGGTGAGCCTGGTGAACCTGGCCAACCTGGTCGACCAGGAAGCCCTGGACCAGATGGTGCTCCTGGGCAAGATGGACGTCCAGGAGTTGATGGTGTGCGAGGTCCCCAAGGCGAACGTGGAAGAGTAGGAGAATCTGGTGATAAAGGTCCACAAGGGGAAGTAGGAGAGTCTGGACCAAGTGGTCCATTAGGATTCCCTGGACCAGCTGGACGTCCTGGAGAGCCAGGTACTGCTGGAAGAGCTGGCTCACGTGGACCAGATGGTCCTAGAGGAGAAGCAGGACCACAAGGTTCACCTGGGCAAAGAGGAGAGCGTGGAAGAGATGGTTCACCAGGTTCACCAGGACCAGATGGTGATAGAGGACAACGTGGACCACCAGGTTCACCAGGTGAAGTAGGTGAACCTGGCACACCAGGCTTTGATGGGCAGAGAGGGCCACCAGGAGGTGCAGGATCAGCTGGACAGCCAGGACTTCCTGGAGAGAGAGGTCCAAGGGGACCTGCTGGTCCAGCTGGATTGGCTGGTCCTAGAGGAACCCCTGGAAATGATGGTAGACAAGGTGAACGAGGATCACCTGGGTCTGCAGGACAACCAGGATCTGATGGTCTCCCAGGATCACGAGGTCCTGCAGGAAACAGAGGATCACCAGGTGAAGACGGACCTGCAGGAACACCAGGAAGCAGAGGAACACCAGGATTCCAAGGTGTACAAGGTCCAAGAGGCCCAGCAGGACCTGCTGGTCAACCTGGACCAAGTGGACCTTCAGGAGAACCAGGGTCACCTGGCAATGCAGGGTCACCAGGAAGTGATGGTGCTCCAGGAGACAGAGGTCTTCCTGGCTTATCAGGACCTAGTGGACAAGATGGTCAACCTGGCAGCCCAGGAGAAAGAGGTGAACGAGGACCAAGTGGTGAATCTGGTCTTCCTGGAGAACCAGGTACTCCTGGTGAGAAAGGATTATCTGGATTGCCTGGCCAGCCAGGAAGACCTGGCACACAAGGTCCTCAAGGTGCAAGAGGACAACCAGGTGGAAGAGGTGAACCTGGTACAGCAGGAACCCCAGGCCAACCTGGATCCCGAGGCAGTAGAGGCCCATCAGGATCAGTAGGTGAAAGCGGTCCTCAAGGAACACCAGGAAGACCAGGTCAAGCTGGGTCCCCTGGAAGAGATGGTGAGCCAGGTGAACCTGGACGACAAGGATTACCAGGACCACGTGGAGAATCAGGAACTCCAGGATTACCCGGAGAAAGAGGATCAGATGGTAGTCAAGGAGAAAGAGGACCACGTGGGGAAGCAGGACAATCAGGCCGACCTGGAGAGGATGGACGTGATGGACAACCTGGGGAAAGAGGCCCTGCAGGATTACCAGGTTCTGCGGGATCCCCAGGACCACTTGGACCTCGAGGTGAAGCTGGTCCGCGAGGTGAACCTGGTCCTAGAGGCTCTAATGGACGACCTGGAGAGGCTGGAAGAGATGGTCAACCAGGCCAAGATGGGCCACAAGGACCAAGAGGCCCTAGTGGAGAACCAGGTAGAAGAGGAGAAGCCGGACCTGATGGTCAGCCAGGTTCACGTGGACAAGATGGAGAACCTGGCTTCCCAGGGACTCCAGGTCAGCAAGGTGAAAGAGGAGAACCAGGTCCTGCTGGACCTGCTGGTGAAAGAGGAGAGCCAGGTAGACAAGGAGAGCAAGGACCTAGAGGTTCTGCAGGTAGCCCTGGTGAAGTAGGTGAACCAGGAGAAAGTGGAACTCCAGGATCAAGAGGACCCCCAGGCCCCATGGGCTCAAGAGGTGAACCAGGTAGAGATGGACAGCCAGGACAAGCTGGACCACGGGGATCAGCAGGTAGCCCAGGAAGCATGGGACCACAAGGTGAACGCGGTGAAAGAGGTCCTGCTGGAGAAAGAGGTCGAGATGGCACACCAGGTTCACAAGGCGAAAGAGGACCATCAGGGCAACCAGGCTCTCCTGGTCAGGCAGGTCCTGTTGGTGAGCCAGGTGAAGCTGGTCCAGATGGACAACCAGGAGAAAAAGGAAGTTCTGGTACTCAAGGAGAGAGAGGTTCCCCTGGACAAATGGGTCCTTCTGGGGAACGAGGACCTGCTGGTCAACCAGGAGAACCAGGTCCCGCAGGTGAGCCAGGCAGACCAGGCCAAGATGGTGAAAGAGGTGAAAGAGGTCAAGCTGGCCGTCCAGGTCAAGATGGGCAACCAGGTTCACCTGGTGAAAGAGGACAAGTAGGACTGCCTGGTGAACGTGGTACACCTGGTCAATCAGGAGAACGTGGACCTGATGGTCTTCCTGGTGAGAGAGGAAGAGATGGTGAACCAGGAGGCCCAGGTAGAGATGGTAGTCCTGGGTCACCAGGCCAATCTGGCCCTGTCGGTTTGCCTGGTGAGGCTGGACCAAGAGGAGAACCAGGACCCGCTGGGCCAGCTGGAGAACGAGGATCCCCAGGATTCCAAGGATCACCAGGAAGACCAGGAAGTCAAGGCGAGCAAGGTGATAGGGGACAGATGGGACCAGCTGGACCAGCTGGACCAGCTGGTACTGATGGCAGACCAGGACCCTCAGGACAGAGGGGTGAACCAGGACCCCGTGGTGAAAGAGGACCATCTGGCCAACCAGGAAGCCCAGGTGAAGACGGCTCTCCTGGACAACGTGGTTTACCCGGTGAGAGAGGTCCAGATGGTCTGCCTGGTGAATCAGGACCCAGAGGTGCACCTGGAAGTGATGGTTTACCTGGATCACCTGGAAGACCTGGAGAAGCTGGACCACAAGGAGGGGCTGGTGAACGGGGCCCTGCTGGTCAGCCAGGTCAGCCAGGTGAGGCTGGACCAAGGGGACCAGCAGGTCAACAAGGATCTAGAGGTGAAGCTGGTTCACGTGGACCAGATGGCAGACCAGGTGATACAGGTAGTGCAGGAGAACGAGGTCAACCAGGGGAACCTGGGTCAAGAGGTACTCCTGGACAACGTGGTCCACCTGGAGAAATGGGATTAGCTGGAGTAGATGGTGGACAAGGTGAGAAAGGAGCAAAGGGTGCTGATGGAAGTCCAGGTATTGGTCAGCCAGGACCTGCTGGACCTGCTGGATCACCAGGGCAACCAGGAAGACAAGGGGAACGAGGACCACGGGGGCCTTCTGGGTCACCAGGCTCTCAAGGTTCACGTGGTGAAGCTGGCCCAAGAGGATCTCCAGGTGAAGTGGGACTTCCAGGAGAAAGTGGTACACCTGGCAGATCTGGATCACCTGGTTCTCAAGGACCTATGGGAGAAGCTGGACCAAGAGGACCTGCTGGACCTGCAGGGTCACCAGGACCGCGTGGAGATGCAGGAGAAGCAGGTTCAAGAGGAGAACCAGGGTCACCAGGTACACCTGGTACTAGTGGCCTTCCCGGTTCACGTGGAGAAGCAGGAAGACCTGGTCAGCCAGGAGCAAGAGGAGAGAGAGGACCAGCAGGAGAACGTGGACAAGCAGGAGAGGCAGGCTCTCCTGGAGAACCTGGCCCAGCTGGAAGGGATGGAGAAAGAGGTGCACCAGGTCAGGCAGGAACACCTGGTACACCAGGCAACCCAGGCGCTACAGGGTCACCTGGAGAGAGGGGACAATCTGGAAGACCAGGTGAACGTGGCCCATCTGGTGAAGCCGGTCCACGTGGGCCTGCTGGAACTCAAGGAGAAAGAGGCACACCAGGAAGCCCAGGACAAGATGGAGAACAAGGACCACGTGGCACAGATGGTTCTCCTGGTCAACCAGGTTCAATTGGACCAGCTGGAGAACGTGGTCTTCCTGGGTCACCTGGAGAACCAGGATTGCGGGGGCCAGGAGGTGAAAGAGGTGAACCTGGACCAGCAGGTGCCCCTGGAGAAGATGGTTCTCCAGGACCAGCAGGATTTCCAGGCCCAGGTGGTTTACCAGGTGAAAGGGGACCACAAGGAGAAAGAGGATCTGCTGGTAGTGCAGGCCTTGATGGTAGACCAGGCAGTCAAGGCCGACCTGGATCACCTGGACAACAAGGTTTGCCAGGAGACAAAGGTTTGCCAGGACGAGTTGGAGAACCAGGTAGAGAAGGACAGCAAGGGCCCAGAGGTGCACCAGGGGGAAGGGGCCCTGCTGGTGAACAAGGACCACGTGGTGAAGGTGGACCTCGTGGAAGTGATGGATCACCAGGACAAAGTGGATCACCAGGGGAACGTGGGCCTGCTGGACCTGCAGGACCAATGGGACCAGCTGGACGTCCAGGCTCCCGAGGACCTTCTGGACCAATGGGACCTGCTGGTACTGATGGTGAACGAGGTGCACGAGGTGAAGATGGAAGACCAGGTCAACCAGGAAGTGATGGTTTACCAGGTGAGGCTGGTCCACGTGGACCAGCGGGTAGACCTGGTGAGCAGGGTACCAGAGGAGAAGCTGGCACTAGAGGTCAGCCAGGTCAGCCTGGACTTCCTGGTGACAGAGGACAGGATGGTACACCAGGACAAAGGGGTGAAGCAGGACCAAGTGGACTACCTGGTTCCCGAGGCTCAGATGGTCAACCAGGTGAACGAGGTAGCCCTGGAAATCCAGGATCTGATGGCAGAGCTGGAGAAAGAGGTCCACCAGGTGAGGCAGGATCTCCTGGACCTATGGGTGAAGCAGGACCAAGAGGATCAGATGGTTCACCTGGATCTCGTGGTCAGAGAGGCGAACCTGGACTTAGAGGGCCAGATGGACAACCAGGACGTGATGGTGAGCCAGGTGCAGCAGGTCAGCCTGGTAGCCCAGGTGAAAGAGGACCTGCAGGATTGGCTGGAGAACCTGGACCTGATGGTGAAAGAGGTCCTCGTGGTGAGGCAGGTTTACCAGGATCCGCTGGTCAGCCTGGCAGAGATGGAAACCCAGGTCGTCAAGGAGCAAGAGGTGAGCCTGGACTAGCAGGGGAACCTGGACCTGCTGGTCCTGCTGGGCGAATGGGTTCAGCAGGAGAAAGAGGCCAGCCTGGAAATGCAGGAAGACCAGGAGAAGCAGGAGAGCGTGGTTCACCAGGAACACCTGGTCAGGATGGCTCACCTGGTGAAGCTGGATTGCCTGGATCACCCGGGTTTAGAGGACCTGCAGGACAGAGAGGACAGCCTGGTCCAGCTGGTCGTGATGGCGAAAAGGGAACCATTGGACAACCTGGATCAGCAGGACAACCAGGATCACCTGGCAGACAAGGTGCTGCAGGACCAGATGGTGTCAGAGGAGCAACTGGACCAATGGGAGAGGCAGGAAGTGATGGTTTGCCTGGACGCATTGGACTTCCTGGTTTAAGAGGAGAGCAAGGAACACGTGGTTCAGATGGCTTACCTGGAACTCCTGGAGAGCAGGGTGCTCAAGGACCTATAGGTCGTCCTGGACCATCAGGAGAGAGAGGACCTAGTGGGGAACCAGGACTTCCTGGAAGTCCTGGTTCACCAGGTACTGATGGATCACCTGGAGAAAGAGGACTCAGGGGACCAGCAGGTCCTGATGGTCCTCGTGGTCAGCCTGGTTCTGCAGGTGAACAAGGTGCAAGAGGTCCAGCTGGACTTCCTGGTTTAAGAGGAAATAATGGGGAGCCTGGTCCAATTGGTGAAAGAGGTGAACCTGGTACACCTGGATCCCCTGGAACACCAGGATTTGCAGGACCACCAGGCAGAAGTGGACCAAATGGCCAGCCTGGACCAGATGGTGAACCTGGGCCTAGAGGTGAAGTAGGCGCACCTGGTTCAAGGGGTCCCCGCGGACCAAGAGGTCCATCAGGTGAACGTGGATCTGATGGTCCTAGAGGTGAAGCAGGTGCTCCAGGTGAAATGGGCCCTGTAGGTCCTGCAGGACAACAGGGATTTACTGGTCCAGCTGGACCAAAGGGAGTTGCAGCACAACAAATGGAACAGGGTGGACAAGGTCCCCCTGGACCCCCTGGCCCTAGTGGACCAATGGGTCCTGCTGGAACTAGAGGTTTATCAGGTGAACGAGGAGCCCCAGGGTCTGATGGACAACCAGGACCTAGAGGAGAAAAGGGTACACGTGGACAACCAGGATCTGATGGACCTCCTGGTGGACCAGGTGGTCAGGGAAGAAAAGGTGAAAGAGGTCCCAGAGGTCCTTCTGGACCATCAGGATTGCGTGGGCCAGATGGTGCAACAGGAGAACCAGGACCACGAGGACCACTAGGACCAGCTGGACCCCAAGGTCTACAAGGTGAAAGAGGTCCAACTGGTACAACAGGTGCTACTGGACGTGCTGGAAATCCAGGATTCCCAGGACGCAGAGGTGATTCAGGAGAACAAGGCCCAAGTGGTCCAGTTGGTGAACCAGGTCCTAGAGGCCAAAGAGGCCCATCAGGACCTAGGGGAGCAGCAGGTGAGCGTGGACAAGTTGGACCAGCAGGGTCTATTGGTCGTCCAGGACCATCTGGTGAACCAGGAAGACCAGGACCTAGTGGAGAAGCTGGAACTAGAGGTGAAAAGGGAATTGCTGGACAGCCTGGTCAGCCTGGTAGAGCAGGAGAAAATGGTGCCAGAGGTACATCAGGTCAACCTGGAGTGGCAGGTGAACCTGGTGACATAGGCTTGCCAGGACTTCCTGGATTTGCTGGAAGACCAGGGCCCAGTGGTGAAAGGGGAGAAAGAGGCCCTGCTGGTCAAGCTGGTTCTCCTGGTTTCCCTGGAAATGATGGAAGACAAGGTCCATCAGGATTCAGAGGACCACCTGGCCCAGCAGGTGAAGCTGGTGAACCAGGTACTCCTGGTGAAGTGGGTCTACCAGGCGAGAGTGGTCCAAGAGGTCCCAGTGGTAGTCCTGGGCCTCAAGGTGAAGCAGGACCTAGAGGACCAGATGGACAACCAGGAAGAGATGGTCCTGCTGGACAGCCTGGTGCAAGAGGTGAACAAGGAGATAAAGGTAGACCGGGTGAAGTTGGAACAGTAGGAACACCTGGCACACCTGGCAGAGATGGTGAAGCAGGACCACGGGGACCTGCTGGACCTGCTGGACCAGCTGGAGAACCAGGAGAACGAGGACAAGTAGGACCGGTAGGTCTTCCAGGTCTTCCAGGAAGTCCAGGATTTGCAGGTAGCCCTGGATCTCGTGGACCAGATGGAGAGAATGGTGCACCTGGACAGCCTGGTTTTGGTGGTCCAGCAGGTCAACCTGGTCCAAGAGGCTCACCTGGTCCAGCTGGTGAGGCTGGACCACGTGGTACAGATGGTCAACCTGGACGTGCTGGACCACGAGGGCCTTCTGGGTTAGCAGGTGAGAGAGGACCAACAGGAACAACTGGAGCAACTGGAGCTACTGGACCAGCTGGATTCCAGGGTCCCAGAGGACCATCAGGACCATCTGGAGAACCTGGAGCACCCGGTGAACCAGGACTTCGTGGACCTGATGGAAGAGATGGATCACCTGGACAACGAGGTGAAAGAGGACCATCAGGACCTGCAGGTCCAAGTGGGCCTGCAGGCGAGCAAGGTCCTCAAGGAAGACAAGGTTCCAGGGGACCACAAGGTGAAAGGGGAGAACCAGGCCCTGCTGGTAGCCGTGGTGAAGATGGACCATTAGGTCCTGCTGGACCAGCAGGCCCTGCAGGTGAGAGAGGCCCAAGAGGTGAGCAGGGTTCACAAGGTCCTTCAGGATCAGTTGGTGCTCAAGGCCCAAGAGGTAATGCTGGTACACCAGGAACACGTGGGGAGAGAGGGGAAATAGGCCCCACTGGAACCACAGGTGCAACAGGCTTTCCAGGAAATGCAGGACGAGCTGGACCAGCAGGTGAACGAGGACTTCCTGGTACCCCTGGTACAGCTGGAGAAAGAGGGCCACAAGGACCTGCTGGATTTCCTGGGCCACAAGGAGAAAGAGGAGAAAGAGGTCCAGCTGGATCACCTGGATCAGAGGGTCCAATGGGTCCTCTTGGACCAGCTGGGCAGCCAGGTCCAAGAGGACCACAGGGAGAAGCAGGCACACGTGGAGAACCAGGCGAAGATGGTACACCTGGCAGTGATGGTGCACCTGGTGAAAAAGGAGCTGCTGGTTTCCCAGGTCAAAGAGGACAGCCAGGTTTAGCTGGAGAACCAGGAGAACGTGGTGAGCCGGGTGAACAAGGGGAAAGTGGACGACCTGGCAATGCAGGTCGACGTGGCCCAAGAGGACCCATTGGAGAAATGGGTCCTGCTGGTACACCTGGAACACCAGGAGAAAGAGGGAGACCAGGATCAAGGGGACAACCTGGACAACGTGGATCTCCAGGAGAACGAGGAGAAAGAGGACCACTTGGTGAAGCAGGGCGCGCTGGACCTGCTGGACCAATTGGAGAGAGAGGACAACGAGGAGAACCAGGCACTTCAGGACTACAGGGTGCAACTGGACCTGCAGGTCTACCTGGATTAAGGGGTCCTGCTGGAACACCTGGTGAAATGGGTCCAGCTGGTGAACCTGGTACTGCTGGTAGAGCAGGAAATGATGGATCACCAGGACAAGTTGGTTTCCCTGGTAGACAAGGCGCACGTGGTCCTGTTGGTGAGCCTGGTGAGGCAGGTCCTGATGGTGAACCGGGATCACCTGGTGCACCAGGTTCAGCAGGATTTAGAGGAGAGCCTGGTCGAGCAGGTGAAGCTGGAACCCCAGGAAATGATGGTCAGCTTGGACCGCCTGGAGAATCAGGACCACGAGGGCCATCAGGTCCAGCTGGTGAATCAGGACCCCAAGGGGAAAGAGGAAGTCCTGGATTACCTGGTGCTGATGGTTTCCCAGGACCTCAAGGTAGAGCTGGCTCACAAGGACCAAGAGGTGAGAGTGGTCAGCCAGGTGAAGCAGGTTCACCAGGTGAGCGTGGATTACCTGGAGCTAGTGGAAGACCAGGAGAAAGAGGGCCAGCTGGTGAGCGTGGAGAACCAGGACCTGCTGGTGGTATTGGAAGACCTGGTCCTGCTGGTGGTGCAGGACCTAGAGGAGAAGCTGGACCAAGAGGTGAACCAGGATCAATGGGTCCCATAGGACCATCAGGTAGACCAGGAGCAGCTGGTCTTAGAGGACCAGCAGGTGCGATTGGACCAACAGGTAATACAGGAGCAACTGGTCGAGCAGGTTCTGATGGTTTCCCTGGTCCTAGGGGACCAAGTGGATCACCTGGTGATCCAGGGCCATCTGGAGAACCTGGTTTACCAGGTCGAGCTGGCCCAGATGGTCCACAAGGTGCAAGGGGAGAGAGGGGTCCAGCTGGAGAAGAAGGTCCACAAGGGCCAGTTGGTCCAGCTGGATTCCAAGGACTACCTGGTCCTAGTGGAGAACAAGGTGAGCGGGGAGCACCAGGTGAAGTAGGAGGTAGAGGTTCACCTGGTCCCCGTGGTCCTGCAGGTGAGCGTGGCCCAAGTGGTCCTGCAGGTGAACTAGGACCAGCTGGTGAAGCTGGTTTACCAGGCAGTCCCGGAAGGCAAGGACCAAGAGGACAACAAGGTGAAAGAGGTGAACCTGGAAGTCTTGGACCAATTGGTTCAGCTGGTCGACCTGGATTCCGAGGCCCACAAGGAGAAAGAGGAGCCCCCGGTGAAATGGGAGAAGCAGGACCAGGAGGCCCTATTGGACAGCCTGGACCTAGAGGACCTAGTGGAAGACCAGGTGCAACTGGTGAACAAGGGTCTCAAGGACCAACAGGTATAACAGGTGCTACAGGCCGACCAGGTCCTTCTGGACCAAGAGGCCCTGCTGGACCTGCAGGAGAAGCAGGAGAAGACGGAGCACAAGGAGAACAAGGACTTAGGGGTCAACCTGGAAGACAAGGTGAACGAGGAGAACCAGGACCTGCTGGACCTGCAGGTGGAGAAGGTGCAACAGGTCAGCCAGGATTCCAAGGGGAGCGTGGACCAGCAGGAGAAGCTGGAACAAGAGGACCAGCAGGATCAATAGGACCAGCAGGTCCCAGAGGTGCACGAGGACCGAGGGGACCTTCTGGTGAATCAGGCCCACAGGGACCAGCTGGTGAGCCAGGTCCTGCAGGAGCTCAAGGAGAAAGAGGTCCATCTGGAAACCCAGGAGCTAGGGGATCACCTGGTGAAAGGGGAGAAGTTGGTGAACCTGGAAGAATGGGACCAAGTGGCCCTGCAGGTCCTAGAGGTACTCCTGGAGAGAGGGGAGAAAGAGGAGAACAAGGATCTCCTGGTGAAGCAGGCAGTGCAGGACGAGCAGGATCTCCAGGACAACAAGGCAGGCAAGGACCACGAGGTGCTGATGGTTTGCCAGGAGAAGCTGGACCCACTGGTATAACAGGAGCAACTGGATTCCCAGGAAGCCCTGGTGCTAGGGGACCAGCTGGTCCTGCAGGAGAAATGGGTCCGGCTGGAGAACAAGGTTCACCTGGTTTGGCTGGTCGTCAGGGACAACAGGGAGAGAGAGGTGAAAGAGGACCACAAGGAGAAGCTGGATCCCCTGGTGGTATTGGTCCAGCTGGACCTCAAGGTCCACGCGGTCCAAGTGGTGAAAGAGGAGAGGCAGGTACTGCTGGATCACCTGGTGAAAGAGGTTTGCTAGGACCTGCTGGGCCAAGGGGTCCTGCAGGTGAAAGAGGAGAACAAGGTACACCTGGTGAACAAGGAGCACCTGGCTTACAAGGACCAGCAGGTCGTAGAGGACCTTCAGGCCCTGCAGGCCCTGCAGGAGAAGCTGGTGAACCAGGACCTGCTGGAGAGCAAGGAAGTCAAGGTTTCCAAGGAAGACAAGGGGAAAGAGGACCATCAGGACCTGCAGGAGAAATTGGCCCAGCTGGTGAAGTTGGACCCAGAGGACCAGCAGGTCCTGCTGGGGAAAGAGGCTCCCGTGGTCCTGCTGGTAATGCTGGTGCACCAGGAGAGGATGGACAGCAAGGGCCTTCAGGACAATCTGGACCTCAAGGCGAAAGAGGACCAGCTGGACCAGCTGGTCCAGCTGGTGAACAAGGAAGTCCAGGATTTGTAGGGTCTCCAGGGTCTCCAGGACGAGCAGGTCCTAGAGGTGAAGCAGGAGAAAGAGGTCCAGGGGGTCCAGTTGGACGTACAGGATCTCAAGGTAGACCTGGCCTGCAAGGACCTAGAGGAGAGCCTGGTATTGCTGGTGAAGCTGGAACACCTGGGGAAGAGGGTCCACAAGGTCCAGCTGGTCCACAAGGTTTGAGAGGGGAAAGAGGCCCAGCAGGCCCAGCAGGCCCAATGGGACCTGTAGGTAGGCCTGGATTTGGTGGACCTGCTGGCCCAGCAGGTGAGAGAGGAGAAAGAGGTGAGGCTGGAGAACCAGGTAGTCCTGGATCTCCTGGAGAGGTAGGCCCCCGAGGAAGAGCTGGACCAAGAGGACCTGCAGGACCTGCAGGTGAAGAGGGATCTCCCGGTGAACAAGGATTGGCAGGAAGAGCTGGTGAACGAGGCCCTCAAGGACCAAGGGGACAACCAGGATCAGCAGGACCACCTGGAGAGATGGGACCTGCTGGGGAAGATGGTTCACCAGGATTCCAAGGAAGACAGGGTCAAGCTGGAGCACAAGGAACACCTGGAGAGGATGGAGCTCCAGGTCCAGTGGGGCCTGCTGGCCAACGTGGTCAAAGAGGACCTGCCGGCCCAGCTGGTGAAGCTGGTGAAGCAGGACCTATTGGTCGACCTGGACCTTCTGGTCGTGCTGGCCCTGCCGGTGAACAAGGTCAGAGAGGAGAACCTGGTGAGGCAGGTGCAGATGGACAACCAGGAGAACAAGGTTTCAGAGGCTTACCTGGATCACCAGGAGAAAGAGGAGAAAGAGGTCCTGTTGGATCACCAGGGAGACCTGGTCCACTTGGACCAGCTGGTCCTAGAGGTAACCGTGGAGAATCTGGAGTAAGTGGACCTGCAGGAGCACCTGGATTTGATGGCCTTCCTGGTCCAGCAGGTCCAAGTGGACCTCGGGGTGAACAAGGTGAAAGGGGTCCATTAGGTCCTATTGGTCCATCAGGTCGAAGAGGACCAGTTGGTCCACGAGGTGAGCCTGGAGAAGCAGGAAGCCCAGGAGAGGTAGGACCTCAAGGTTCAAGAGGATCAGCAGGACCAAGGGGACCAGCAGGAGAATCAGGTGAAGCTGGAGGACCTGGCTCACCCGGTCCAATCGGTAGAGCTGGACCAAGAGGACCAGCAGGTGAACAGGGCATTCGAGGACCCCAAGGAGATACAGGTCTACCAGGACCAGCAGGACGTAGAGGTCCTGTAGGACAACGAGGTCCATCTGGTGAAATGGGAGAGCCAGGTCCTGCTGGAGAAGATGGATTACAAGGACAACAGGGATCACGTGGTCCTGCCGGCCCAGCAGGTGAACAAGGTTCACCAGGTGAACAAGGCCGTCTGGGTGAACAAGGTCCAAGAGGAGCACCTGGCCAAGCAGGTAGTAGAGGACCTGCAGGACCTGCTGGTGAAGTTGGATCTCCAGGAGAGTCAGGTCCCCTTGGGCCTAGAGGCCCAAGAGGACCAATTGGTGAAGCTGGTACTGCAGGAGAGGTTGGAGAACCAGGTCTCCCAGGCAGAGTTGGACCAGCTGGACCAGCTGGGCCTCAAGGAGAAAGAGGAAGTCCTGGTGGTCCTGGTCCCGATGGACGGGCAGGACCAAGTGGACCAAGTGGACCAAGAGGAGAGCAAGGACCTAGAGGACCAACTGGCACAACAGGATCAACAGGAGCTACAGGTCTGCCTGGACAGGCAGGAAATAGAGGAGAAAGAGGACCAGCTGGAGAAGTAGGAGAACCTGGAGAGGGAGGATTACCAGGCAGGCCAGGATTTGCTGGACCTCAAGGTGAAAGAGGGCCAACTGGGCCAACTGGTGCAACTGGACCTGTTGGTCAAGCGGGAAATCGTGGACCAAGAGGTCCGTCTGGAAATGCTGGTTCACCAGGACAACAAGGTGAACGTGGAGAACCTGGACCTATGGGACCAGTTGGACCTTCAGGATTCCAAGGTCCTAGAGGTCCAGCAGGACCAATGGGACCAGCTGGTTCACCTGGTGAAGGTGGACCACTTGGACCATCAGGTCCACAAGGTCCAAGAGGAGAACGTGGTCAGCCTGGTGAACCTGGCACACAGGGTGAAGTAGGCTCAGCAGGAAGAGCAGGACCCATTGGACCTGCTGGAGAACGTGGCTCACAAGGTGAACAGGGACCAATTGGAGAACAAGGTCTTGCTGGACGACCTGGTCCTCGTGGTTTACCTGGACCAGCAGGTCCAGCTGGTGAAGTAGGCTCAGCAGGAAGAGCAGG
>Ga0123366_1125741_pt1 | contig 28252 bp, 38 predicted proteins | sample GoM_2015_C6C_202_FD_89944 | JGI IMG/M metagenome (GOLD analysis project Ga0123366, IMG submission 89944) | Marine microbial and viral communities from Louisiana Shelf, Gulf of Mexico - GoM_2015_C6C_202_18m (Metagenome Metatranscriptome) | ecosystem: Environmental > Aquatic > Marine > Hypoxic... | reverse complement strand
GGGGGGTGAATATAGAGGCTATTGGTGCAGGGTAAAAAGTAGGATGTGCAAGGTAAAAGTCATAAAGGTGTAGAAAGGCTTTTAAGAGAGGGTAACATTGGGTAGACACACATACTGTGAATAGACTAATTCAGTCCGTGTATAGAAGTTTCGAGATTATTTGAAGAAAATTCAGAAAATAGAAGGTAGGAATTAGAAGAATAAATGGATAGGATATATATGAAGTATAAAAGTGTGATTGATAAAAAAAAGATCAGCAACATAGTATGCTGAAGGGGAAATCACCAAGTACTTAAGTATATTTACGATCCAAATGAAGTAGGTTTTAGTATAGTTTGCACGAGACAAGGATAACAATGAATGGACTTGGATGACTAAATTAGATAATCTAGAATAGTCAGGATACTGAAGGAAATTTGCTGGTGTGTCCTGTGTCTAATAAATAAAATTAGGTAGGTTTTGAAAGTAGAAAATTCCATAGCATGCAAATATGGAATTGTGGGAAGATTCCTCTAGAAAAGAACATTGAATACAGTAGTAGTAGTCATATCATTCGAGATAGTTAAGATAAAAGGGAGATAGAGAGAGAGAGAGAGAGAGAGAGGGGGGGGAGGAAAAGAAAGAGGGGTGGGGGTGAGGTTAAGTTGAAAAATAAGGATACATCAAATTAAAAATAGTAGACACTGAACCCTAACAGATTAGAAGCATTTGTCATTTATACTTCATTACATCTCTAATATCATACCACATTTGAGTTAAAGGTCCACTACATAACCTCTGTGCCTTGTAGCAAAATGTTAGCTCTGAATCAAGTTACATCAAACAGTACTTGAGTATTGAATATAAAGCTGCTTCCTCAGGTGCTATTTTATCAGAATAAACTATCCCTGATGATATTTCATTAGTGACAATTGCTGCCTGTATTGTGTATATCACGTGGTCAATTGCTTCACTTCAGTTACTATAGTAACCCAAGTAGTCATAGATAAACAAGAACTAATATCTCATTCTACTACAAATCACGGATTTATCTAAATGCAAAAGAATATTAATGACCTACAAGGGCTACAACAGCATTCATGTTACAATGACCTTTTATTCCATAGTTGGGTGCTGCCTAATGTGACTATTCTATTGTTAGAACCAATGTTGGTCACACATTTACTTTTTGCTGACATCATTTAGGCAATGGGATAGCTGAACACATTCTTATATATATAAAAAATATATGGACAATCATCAGGCAAAGGCATGTATACTACTACACTTAGCACCCATTGAAAGACTCTAGTTTTAATGACATTAGCAAAGAAATAACCATTCATAACATAACATATACACGATTAAAAACTTGTTTTTAAGTTAAAAAACTAGCAACTACTGGCTCTGAAAACTACAGAGGAATCATATTAACAAGACTAAACAAAACTCATTAACAGGTTAAGTAGGTATGTTTTTTGTTACATTTTTGAATTGCCTGGATCTGGAAAATAGAATCCACTCCAAGGTTTACCACCATTGTTCATTAGTGCTGTGCGAAAGTTTGCCTTGATATTTTCCTTCTCCTTTTTGGATTTGTCCTTTTCCTTCAGTGACTTTTTCTTTTTTGCTTTGACTATATCATGCATTGTGTCCCCATTTGGCATGCTGAATGTGCCATTCTTTTTCTTATGTCCAAATACATCAGCTAGACCTTCAATATCATCAAAGTCTACCACACTTGACTTGTCGGACATTGCATCAATGGCAAACTCTGCATCACTATCACTGGACCTGCGCTTCGCCCGCCTCATTCGCAAGCAGACACATGTAATAACAAGGGCAAGCAAAAGTGTAATGACTACTATCCATACAGCACCAATAATCGTAATCAATTGCACTTCACCCTTAGTGTCTTCGACCTTCTCAATTTCATCCATAACCTCATCTCCAATCTTGACGACCTCTTGGTTCAATGCTGCAAAGCCGAAGCCAGGCCGTCCACGTTGTCCTGTGTAGCCAGTAGATCCAGATCGTCCAGTGTATCCAGTAGCCCCCTGTCGACCTGCAGGGCCAGTAGCTCCTGTAGCTCCAGTGGGTCCTGTTGGACCACTTGCACCAGTGTATCCAGTGGCACCAAAGCGACCTGGTTCACCTCTGCTTCCTGTAGATCCAGTTGGGCCTGCCCTACCTTGCTGTCCAGTGTAACCTGTTGCTCCCAATCGTCCAGGAGATCCACGGTCACCAGGAGCTCCAGTTGCACCAGTCAAACCAGTTGGTCCTTGTGGTCCTCTCTGACCAGTTGAACCTGCTTGTCCAGTTCCTCCAGGAGTACCTGGACGGCCATCAGATCCTGGACGTCCAGGGAAACCAGTGTCTCCTTGTGGTCCAGGTGATCCAGCTGGACCTCGAGGTCCTGATGGACCTCTTGGACCTGGGTTACCATCATCACCTCTAGTACCAGGTGGTCCTGTGCCTCCTGGCCTTCCAGCTCCTCCAGGTGGTCCACTTGGTCCTCTTGGACCTTGTGGTCCTTGCTCTCCTATGGGACCTCTATTTCCTGGTCCTCCTGGTGGGCCAGGAGGTCCTGATGATCCTTGATCTCCTGGTTGTCCTGAAGGTCCTGCAGAACCTGGTCGTCCTTGACCACCTGGCTCTCCTCTTGGACCTGGTTCACCTCTTGGACCTTGTTCACCTGGGCGTCCATTTGGACCAAGAGGTCCTGATGGTCCTGGTTCTCCTCTGTCTCCTTGAGAACCTGGGGGTCCTGATGGGCCTCTATTACCATCAGGTCCCCTTGGTCCTTGTGGTCCCGCTTCTCCTGTTGCTCCTGGTGGTCCTAGAGGTCCTTGTGAACCTGGTGGACCTGATGGACCTCTACCTCCTGTATTACCTTCTGGACCTGGAGGACCTGCAGATCCTGCAGGACCTCTTGAGCCATCACTTCCTCTTGGACCTGGTGGTCCAGAGAGACCTGGTGGGCCTGCTGGACCTGGTTCACCACGGCTACCATCCTGACCTCGTGGACCTGGTGGACCATCACCACCATCTGGGCCTCTTGGTCCTGCTGGACCCATGCTACCAGGTTGACCTGAAGGTCCTGGTGGTCCTGCTTCTCCAAGTGGACCTGGTTCTCCTGAAGGTCCTGAAGGCCCAAGGGGTCCTGGGCGACCCATTGGTCCAGAGGGACCAGAAGGTCCTGGTTCACCTCTATCTCCTTGAGGTCCTTGTGGACCAGAAGGACCTGCTGGACCTGCTGGCCCAGGTTCTCCTCGTCCTCCAGATGGACCTGCGGGCCCTGGTTCTCCTCTTTGTCCAGATGGGCCTGGTCTTCCAGCTGGTCCTTGTTCTCCAGATTCACCCCGTTCTCCTGGTGGCCCTCTCTGTCCTAGTGGTCCAGATGGACCAGGTAATCCTGATGGACCCTGAGGACCAACTGGTCCTTGGGGTCCTTGTTGTCCAATGCTTCCTTGTCTTCCTTGTGGACCAGCAGGTCCAAGTGGACCTGGTAGTCCAGTTGCGCCAGGTGGTCCCATAAAACCTTGATCACCTCTGGGTCCTGAAGGTCCATCTGGACCAGCAGGTCCAGCTTCTCCTCTTGGTCCAGATGGTCCAGGTTGGCCCCTTGGACCTAATGGTCCAGATGGACCTGGGGGACCAGCTCTTCCATTTTCTCCAGTTGCTCCTGGCCTTCCAATTGGACCCAGTGGTCCAATGGGTCCCAATGGGCCTGGTTCTCCAAGTGGACCTGCAGGGCCTGAAGGACCTGGCAAACCTCTCTCACCAATAGGGCCTTGTTCTCCTCTTTCTCCTTGGGGTCCAGGTGATCCACCTTGACCTGGTCTTCCTAAAGGTCCTTGTTCCCCTCGTGGTCCCTGTGGTCCAGGCTCTCCTCTTTGTCCTGAAGGACCTGAAGGTCCGGGTTCACCTCGAGGTCCTGATGGACCTGGTGGTCCAGCTTCTCCTCTTTCACCTGATTCACCTCTTGGGCCTGGACTGCCAGCACGTCCTGGAGATCCACTGGGTCCAGCTGGGCCCACTTCACCTCTTTCTCCTACAGGACCTTGTTGACCAGTTGAGCCAGGGAAACCTGATTCTCCACGAGGACCTTGTTCACCAGCAGGACCAGACTGACCAATTGGACCCTGTGGACCAGCAGGTCCTGGTTCACCCCTTGGACCTGCAGGTCCCATCTCACCAAGTGGACCTGCTGGTCCTTGAGGACCTGGAAGACCAGGGGAACCTCTTGGACCAGCTGGGCCACCTTCTCCAGTTGAACCTTGTGGACCAGATGGACCTTCTGGACCTCGTTCTCCCCTTTGTCCTTGAGGCCCTGCTGGACCAGGTTCACCAGCTGATCCTGGCTCTCCTCGTTGACCTGGTTGTCCCTGGGGGCCTGATTCTCCTCTTTGTCCTTGTGGACCTTGTGGTCCTAGTGGACCTGCTTGTCCTGCAGGTCCTGGTGATCCCTGTTGACCTTGTTCACCACGTGGTCCAGCTTCGCCCCTAGGTCCAGCAGGTCCTAAAGGTCCAGAAGGTCCTGCAGGTCCTGGTTGACCTCGTGGACCTTGTGGTCCTGATAATCCAGCTTCTCCTCTTGGTCCTTGAGGTCCTTGAGTTCCAGGTTCACCTCGCTGTCCTGCTGGACCTGGTTCTCCTCTAGGTCCTGCTGGTCCCATTTCTCCACTTGGTCCTGGACGTCCAGATTGTCCAAGTGGTCCAGCTGGTCCTAATGGTCCAGCTTCACCAGGAGGTCCAGATTCACCTGCAGGTCCAGCTTCACCTCTTGGACCGCTTGGTCCAGCAGGTCCCAGTGGTCCAGCAGGTCCAAGTGGTCCAGCAGGTCCTCGTTCACCCTGAGGTCCTTGTGGTCCTGGTCTTCCTACTTCTCCCTGAGGACCTGCTTCTCCTCTTTCTCCTGATGGACCTCGAGGTCCAGCTGGACCTGAAGGTCCTGATGGTCCAGGTTGTCCTGTTGCACCTGATGGTCCTTGTGGTCCTGCTTCACCTCTAGTGCCAGGTTGTCCACGAGGGCCTGCTGGGCCTGATGGACCCATTGATCCTTGTTCTCCTGGTGACCCAGATTCTCCTCTTGGACCTTGTTCTCCACGTTGACCATTTTCACCACGAGGTCCTGCTGGTCCTTGTGGTCCGGGAGCTCCGTCTGGTCCTCTTTCTCCTCTTTGGCCTTGTGGACCTGGTAATCCACCTTCACCTCTTTCTCCCTGTGGACCAGGAGAACCTGGTTCTCCTCTAGATCCTTGAGGACCAGCTGGTCCAGATGGTCCAGCTGGCCCAACTTCACCTCTTGGACCTGCAGGTCCTGCTGGTCCAGCAGGTCCTGATTCACCTCTTTGTCCAGCTGATCCGGGTGTTCCATCTCTACCAGGGGCACCTTGTTCACCAGGTTCACCACGTGGTCCAGCAGGGCCTGCAGAACCAGGCTGTCCAGGTGATCCAATAGAACCTTGTGGACCTTGTGGTCCTTGTGGTCCAATTTCACCACGTGGTCCAGCAGGACCACGTGGACCAGCTGGGCCTGCTTCACCTGGTTGGCCTCTTTCACCAGGAAGTCCTCTTGAACCTGCCTGTCCTGCCTGACCTGGTGATCCTGCTTCACCTCTGCTTCCTGCAGGTCCCATAGGTCCTATTGGTCCTGCTGGTCCAGCTTGACCAGATGGCCCTGCTTCTCCACGTTCTCCTCTTGGACCTGCTGGACCTGCCGGTCCTGCACTACCTTGCGGTCCTTGAGGTCCCCTCTCTCCTCTTGGTCCAGCAGGTCCTGCTGGTCCTGCTTCTCCAGCGGGTCCAGCCTCACCACGTTGACCTGGCAATCCTCTTGGTCCAGATGGTCCAGCTGGACCTGGTTGACCATCACTTCCTGGAGATCCAGCTTCACCTCTGCTACCTGGTAATCCTTGGGGTCCAGACTCACCTCGTGGACCCTGTGGTCCAGCAGGTCCAACTTCACCTCTTTCACCTGGTGAACCTCTTTGTCCTGCTGGGCCAGCTGAGCCACGTGGACCTGGTAAACCAGCTGGACCTTGTGGTCCAACTTCTCCAGCAGGTCCAGATTCACCTCTAGAACCTTGAGGTCCTGATTCACCACGGGGTCCTTGTGGTCCTGCTTCACCAGCTGGGCCAGAGGGTCCAGGAGATCCATCAGGACCTCTTTCACCTCGTGGTCCAGCAGGTCCAGCGGGGCCTACTTCACCTCTCTCACCTGCTCCACCTCTAGGACCAGATGGGCCTTGTGGACCTGGTAATCCTGAAGGACCTTGTGGACCAGCTTCTCCAGCAGGTCCAGATGGACCTGGTAGACCAGATTCTCCACGTGGGCCTGCAATACCTGCTGGACCTTGTGGACCAGGTTCTCCTCTACTTCCTTGGGGACCCGCAGGACCTGCTTCACCTCTTTGGCCTTGTTCACCTGCTGGACCTGCTGGACCAGCTGGTCCTGCTGGTCCTGCTGGGCCAGGCAAGCCACTTTCTCCACGACCACCTTGTGGGCCTGCCGGTCCTTGTTCTCCTCTTTGTCCTTGACTTCCTGGCTGGCCTCGACTGCCAGCTGGTCCTGGCTCTCCACGTGAACCTGCAGGGCCTTGTGGACCCATTTCACCAGCAGGACCTGCTGGACCAGGTTGTCCCCTAGGTCCTGCTGGGCCTGCTGGGCCAAGTTCACCTCTTTCACCAGCTGGACCAGCAGGTCCTGGACTACCACGGTTACCTTGCTGTCCTGGGGAACCTGTTGCACCAGTGCCCCCTACTTCTCCAGGTTGTCCACGAGCTCCCGCTGGTCCTCTAGGTCCAGCAGGTCCTGATTGTCCTGGTGATCCAGCTTCACCAGGTTCTCCTCGTGTTCCAGGAGTTCCTGATTCACCTCTAGGACCTGGCTGACCACGAGGTCCTGCGGGTCCAGCTGGTCCAACACCACCATCTGGACCTGCCTCTCCCCTCTGTCCTGGAGAACCTGCTGTTCCGGGTGTACCTCTTGAACCAGCCTCTCCTCGTGGTCCTTGTGGTCCAGCCTCACCTCTTGCACCAGCAGGACCAGCAGGACCAGCAGGACCTGCAGGTCCAGCTGGCCCAACTTCACCTCGTTCACCCTGACTTCCTGGAGTTCCAGCTGGCCCTCTTTGACCTGGCTCACCACGTGGCCCAGCTGGTCCTGAAACACCTGGTAAACCAGTTGAACCTTGTGATCCTGGCTCACCAGGAGATCCTGCAGGGCCTGCTGGTCCCATTTCTCCTCTTGCACCTTGTGGACCTGGTTGTCCATCAGTACCTGGTGCACCTCTCTCACCAGGCAAGCCTCTAGATCCTGATGGACCTGCTGGTCCAACTTCACCACGCTGTCCTGGTTGTCCAGTTGCACCTGCTGGTCCTATTGCACCTCTATTTCCAGGCCTTCCATCTGGGCCAGCAGGTCCTGGTTCACCACGCTGCCCAGCAGGTCCAGATGGACCAGCTTCTCCCCTTTGACCAGTTGGTCCTCTAGGACCTGCAGGTCCAGCAAGTCCAGTTGCGCCCGCTTCACCTGGTGTTCCTGGTTCTCCTCGTTGTCCCGATGGTCCTGGTTGGCCTCTTGGTCCAGCTGGACCTGCAGGTCCAATACCTCCATCTTGTCCAGCTTCACCTCTTGGTCCAGCTTCACCTCTTGGTCCTGCTTCACCCCTTGGTCCAGGTGCTCCACCTGGGCCCACTGGCCCAGCAGGTCCGGGTTCTCCTCGTTCTCCCTGTCGTCCTGCAGTTCCTGGTTCACCTCTTGGGCCTGCTGGTCCAGGCAAACCAGATGGTCCAGATGGTCCAGGTTGGCCATTCTCGCCACGGGGCCCTGGTAATCCTGATTCTCCTCTTTCCCCTTGACGACCTGGTTCACCTTGTGTTCCTGGTTCACCTCTTGGTCCTGATGGACCCCTTGGTCCTGATGGACCTGATGGTCCAGCAGAACCATCTGGTCCCCTTGGTCCTTGGGTACCAGCCCTTCCTGGTTGACCAGTAGCTCCAGCTGGGCCTTGCCTTCCAGGTTCACCCACAGTACCAGGTGCACCTGGAGTTCCATCAGTTCCAGGTTCTCCTCTTTGTCCTTGTTCGCCTCTTGGTCCAGCTTCACCCCTTTGTCCAGCTGCACCTGGGCTTCCAGCTGGACCAACTGGACCAGCAGGGCCAGCAGATCCAGGCTGTCCTCTCTCTCCAGGGCTACCTGGTGCTCCATCACGGCCTGGTAAGCCAGATTCTCCTCTTGGTCCAGCTTCACCTCTCTGACCACTGGGCCCAGCAGGACCAGCAGGACCAGCAGGACCTGCTTCTCCTCTTTCACCTGCAGGACCACTAGGACCAGCTGGTCCAGCTGGTCCTGGCTCTCCTCTTGTTCCCTGTGGACCTGCTTCACCTCTTGGACCAGGAGATCCTGCTTGACCACTTGGTCCTGCTGGACCAACCGGACCAGGTAATCCTCTTTCTCCCTGTGTACCTGGTGTTCCTGGTTCACCTCTACTTCCAGGTTGACCTCGCTGTCCAGATGGGCCAGATGGGCCAGCAGGACCAAGAGGTCCTACAGGACCAGCTGGACCCTGAGCTCCTTGTCGTCCTGGAAGTCCACTTTCACCTCTTTGGCCAGGTTGACCATCCGATCCAGGCAAGCCACTTTCTCCTCTTGGTCCAGGACTTCCTGCAAGTCCAGATGGACCTCGTGGACCTGGACTTCCAGCTTGCCCAGGTTCTCCTCGTTCACCTTGTGGTCCTTGTGGTCCTGCTGGGCCAGCAGGGCCAGGTAGACCACGTTCTCCTTGTGATCCTGGTTGGCCATCAGAACCAGGTGTTCCTGATTCACCCCTTGGTCCTGCTGGACCCCGTGGTCCTGAAGGTCCTGGCAGACCACTAGGACCAGCAGGTCCTGCTTCACCTGCTGGACCTTGTTCACCTCTTTGTCCTTGAGAGCCAGGTTCACCACGTGGTCCTGCTGGACCTGCAGATCCCCTCTCTCCAGATGGTCCTGGCAAACCTGAGGGGCCTCGTGGACCAGCACTTCCTGGTTCACCACGCTCTCCCTGTCTTCCTGGTGCACCAGCTGGTCCTGCTTCTCCTCTTGGGCCAGGTGATCCCGATTGTCCCTGTGGACCTGCTGGTCCCATTTCACCTCTAGGTCCTTGTGATCCTGGTGTGCCAGTAGAACCATCACGTCCTGGAGCGCCTTGTGGTCCTGCTGGACCCATTTCACCACGCTGACCATCAGGTCCTGCGGGTCCAGCTGGTCCAGCTTCTCCTCGTTGTCCCTGTTCACCGCGTGGTCCAGCTTCTCCTCGTGGTCCAGATGGGCCAGAAGGTCCAGCAGGTCCTGAAGGTCCTGGTTCACCTCTTGCACCCTGTGGTCCGGCAGGTCCAGCAGGTCCTTGTTCACCAGGAGTTCCCCTTTCTCCTGCTTGTCCTCTTGGTCCAGCTGGTCCTGGAAGACCTGCTGCTCCTGGAGATCCATCAGTTCCTGGCTCCCCTCTGGGTCCTGCAGATCCTGGGCTACCTGATTCACCCCTAAGACCTGGACTGCCACGCTGTCCTGCAGGACCAGGTAAACCTGGCTCACCCCTTGGTCCAGCTGCACCAGTACCTCCATCTCTTCCTGGATTACCAGCAGGGCCTTGTGGACCAGGAAGACCTTGTGGGCCTTGTTCTCCTCTCTGACCATCAGAACCTCTTGAACCAGGGGCTCCTCTGGGGCCAGCAGGGCCTTGTGGACCAGCTTGACCATCAGGTCCTGATTCTCCTCTTGTTCCAGGGCTACCATCGCGCCCTGGAGTACCTGATTCTCCTCTGGGTCCTGCTGGCCCTCTTTGTCCTGGACTTCCACTTAATCCTGGCTCACCTCTAGGTCCTGCAGGTCCAGCCATTCCAGTGGCACCTTGTGATCCTGGCAAACCTGGTTCACCCCGTTGTCCCGCTGGTCCACTGGATCCCATTGGACCTGCAGGTCCAGCTGGTCCGGGTTCACCTCTTTGGCCTTGAGAACCTGGTGATCCATCAATGCCAGCTTCACCTTGGGGTCCTTGCTCTCCTCGTTGACCTGGTTGGCCTGATGGTCCAGCAGGTCCTTGTGGGCCAGCTTCTCCTGGACTGCCATCAGGTCCTGCAGGTCCTTGTAGACCTGGGAGTCCCCTAGATCCTTGTTCTCCTGGTCTGCCTTGTGGTCCTTGAGGACCTTCAGTACCTGGTGTTCCAGATTCACCTCTTTCTCCTGGTCTTCCCGCTGATCCAGGTGTTCCAGCTTGTCCACGAGCACCTGGTTCACCACGAGTACCTTGCGGACCTACCTCTCCACGTGCACCAGCTGGCCCGGCTGGGCCAGCAGGTCCAGGGCGCCCATCTGTACCTGGTGATCCAGGTTCACCACGTTGGCCACTTGGTCCACTAGGTCCAGGGGATCCAGGTTCGCCTCTCTGACCAGGACTACCAGCTGGTCCAGCTTCTCCTCTTTCACCTGGACGTCCTGGGGTACCATCTGCACCTCTAGGTCCTTGGCTACCAGGTGCACCTTGTGGACCAGCTGGTCCTCTTTCACCTGCTGATCCTGGTGAACCATCTGATCCTGGTTCACCTCTGGGTCCTTGTGGGCCAGGAAGACCTGATTCTCCTCTAGGACCAGCTTCACCCCGTTGTCCTGGGCTACCACTAGGTCCAGCAGGTCCAACACCTCCTCTGGCTCCTTGAGGTCCAGAGGGTCCTGGTAAACCACTTGGTCCTTGAGGACCAGCCTCACCAGGAAGCCCTGATTCACCTCTTGGACCAGCAGGGCCCATTGGTCCAGCAGGGCCAGCCAATCCAGGTTCTCCTCTTTCACCAGCTGTTCCTGGTGTACCTGCTTGACCTGATTCACCTCTTGATCCTGGCTGACCTCTCGGACCTGCTGGTCCTGCAGGTCCAACTTCACCTCTTGGACCTGCTGGTCCACTTTGTCCAATGCTTCCTGACTGCCCTGGTGCTCCTGGTTCACCTCGTGGGCCTGCTGGGCCAGATTCTCCGGGTGATCCTTGGGCTCCAGCAGATCCAGCTTCACCTCTTGGCCCTGAAGGTCCAGGAAGACCAACTTCACCACGTGGTCCTGCCTGTCCTTGTGGTCCTTGTGGTCCTGGTTCGCCTCTTTGACCAGGGCTACCAGGTTGACCATCTTGTCCTCTTGGTCCTGGTGATCCTGATTCTCCTCTTGGTCCAGAAGGTCCTTGAGGACCAGCCTCTCCCCTTGATCCTGCTGGTCCAGCTGGACCAGGAAGACCTGCTTCACCTCGTTGTCCTGGATTTCCTTGGGTTCCTGGACTTCCTGCTGGTCCCTGGCGTCCTGGATCTCCAGCTTCACCCTTTGAACCACGTTCACCTGGTGTTCCTGCAGGTCCTTGATTTCCGTCTCTCCCTGGAGAACCAGCTTCACCACGTGATCCTGGTGATCCAGATGGTCCAGGTAGTCCTGCTTCACCACGTGGACCAGGGCTTCCTCTAGGACCAGCTGAACCTGGTGTGCCACGGGGTCCAGCAGGTCCAATGGATCCAGTTGCCCCAGCAGAACCAGGTTGTCCATCTTGACCTCGTGATCCAGGTGCACCAGCACTTCCAGCTGGACCTGGTTCTCCACGTTGCCCTGGTGATCCATCAGGACCTGCAGGTCCTTGTTGTCCACGTTCACCTTGTTGACCCTTTGGACCAGCTTGACCTGGCTGGCCAGGTAATCCAGTCTCTCCTCTGTTTCCTGGTGTACCTTGGCTACCGGGAGTTCCTGGTTCACCTCTTTCACCAGATTGTCCTCTTGGGCCAGCTGGTCCTGGTTGACCACTAGGTCCAGCTGGTCCCATTGGACCTTGAGGTCCTGAAGGTCCTGCAGGTCCAGGTTGGCCTGAAGGTCCAACTTCACCTGCTGGACCTGGCTCTCCAGCTTCTCCACGCTGACCTGAAGGACCGGATAGACCTGGCAAACCTCTTTGTCCTTGTTCTCCTTGTGGTCCTGGACCACCAGCTGGTCCTGCCTGTCCTGATTGTCCAGGCAATCCTGGCTCACCTCTATTTCCTTGTGGTCCAACTGGACCAGGTAATCCTGATTCTCCTCTGGGTCCTGGTCGGCCAGCTGATCCTGGCTGTCCAGCTGGTCCAGCTGGTCCAACTTCTCCTCTGTCACCAGATAGCCCTTGAGGACCTAGAGGACCAGCTGGTCCTGGACGTCCATCTGTACCTGCATCTCCACGTAAACCAGGACTTCCAGGGGCTCCTGGTGATCCTGGTAATCCATTCTCTCCTCTTAAACCAGGTGAGCCTGATGGACCCGCTGGTCCAACTGGTCCAATTGGTCCTGGAGGACCTTGTGCACCTTGTTCCCCTCTTCCTGGCTCACCAGGTGGACCAGCAGGTCCAACTTCTCCCCGTGGGCCACTAGGACCACTAGGACCTCTAGGACCTGGTTCACCTCTTGGTCCAGCACTGCCAGGAGTACCAGGAGAACCTGATGGCCCTGCAAGACCCAACTCTCCTCTTTCTCCTGGTGGGCCTCTTGCTCCAGCTTCACCACGACGTCCTTGTGATCCAGGAGTTCCTGGCTGTCCATCTGTACCTGGTTCTCCTCTTGGTCCTGGGGAACCTGGTGTACCAGGTTCTCCTCGTAATCCTCCTGGTCCTTGTGGTCCAGGGCGTCCATCTTGTCCACTTTCACCACGGGGACCTACTGGACCAACTTCTCCTCTTGGACCTGATGGGCCTGGTGAACCTGGTGAGCCTGCACTTCCTGCCGGCCCAACCTCACCTCTTTCACCTTGTCTTCCTGGAGTACCAGGTGACCCATCTTGTCCTCTTTCACCCCTTGGTCCTGCTGGTCCTGCTTGTCCTGCTGGTCCTGCTGGTCCTTGAGGCCCTTGTTCACCTCTCTGCCCTGCTGATCCTGGGCTACCTGGTGATCCTGATTCACCTCTTGGACCTTGTTCGCCTCTTGGACCCTGTGCTCCAGGTGTACCTGACAGACCTCTTGGCCCTGCAGGGCCTGTAGCTCCAGCTGAACCTTGAGAACCTGGTCTTCCATCTTCCCCACGGGTACCAGGAGTGCCAGCTTCACCTCTTGGTCCAGGTTCTCCTCTTTGCCCTGGATTTCCAGATGGACCTGGTGATCCATCAGGACCTGCAGGTCCAGCAGGTCCCTGTGGTCCTGGTTCTCCTCTCTGCCCTGGAGATCCATCTCGGCCAGCAGTTCCTGGTTCTCCTCTTTGTCCTGGAGATCCTGGTGAGCCATCTGAGCCTGCTGTTCCAGTTTCACCGCGAGGACCCTGTGGACCCATGGGTCCAGCAGGTCCAGCCGGGCCACGTTCACCTCTGGGTCCTTGTCCACCTGGCTGTCCATCAGATCCAGGGGAACCTGGTGATCCTGGTGTTCCAGACTCTCCTCGTGGGCCTGCTTCACCTCGTTGACCAGCTGAACCAGGTCTACCCTGTGGACCTTGTGGTCCCATGGAACCTGGAGTGCCATCACGGCCTGGTTCTCCTCTTGCACCAGGAGAACCTGGTGTCCCTGCATTGCCACTTTCTCCTCTTGGACCTTGTTCACCAGCTTGTCCAGGTGATCCTGGAGTACCTGGTTCTCCTCTTGGTCCTGAAGGTCCAGCCTGACCACTTGGACCTGGAGAGCCTGGTTGACCTTGAGAACCTGGTGAACCTGGAGTTCCTGGTTCACCTCGTTCTCCTCTTTGTCCTGGTGTTCCGGCTTCACCTCTTGATCCTGCTGGTCCCATTGGTCCTTGTGATCCAGGGGTGCCTGGACTGCCAGCTTCTCCCTTTGAACCTGGACGTCCATCTGTACCTGCTTCACCTCTTTGACCTGGTTCTCCTCTGGGTCCCTGAGGTCCCTGAGGTCCAGCTTCTCCTCTTGGTCCTTGGGAACCAGCCCGTCCAGGCTCTCCTGCTGATCCAGGTGAGCCAGGTTCTCCTCTTTGTCCTGGGGTTCCACTTGGACCTGCAGGTCCCATAGGACCAGCTTCTCCAGCTGGACCAGCTGGACCACTAGGACCAGCTGGACCTGCTTCACCCCTTTCTCCTCTTGGCCCTTGGCTACCAGGTGATCCAGGTGTTCCAGGTTCTCCACGAGGACCTGCTTCACCTCGAGGGCCTGCTGGTCCTGATTGTCCTGCACTACCAGGTTCACCAATTCTTCCTTGTGGACCTGCAGGTCCTTGGGCACCTGTATCTCCTTGCAAGCCCTTTGCTCCATCTCTTCCTGGCTGTCCATCTGATCCAGGTGATCCTGGTGATCCCGCTTGTCCAGAAGGTCCTGGTTCTCCTCGTTCACCTTGTGGTCCTCGCTCACCACGTGGACCAGCAGATCCTGAAGGGCCTGGAGATCCTGGTTGGCCACGTTGTCCTGAAGGTCCTGGGCTACCAGGTGAACCTTGTGGTCCTTGTGGTCCCATTTCTCCTCTAGAGCCTTGTGGCCCTGCTTCACCTCTTGATCCTTGGGGTCCTGGTTGCCCATCTCTGCCTGGAGTACCTGCTGATCCAGGTTCTCCTCTGCTACCGGGTGATCCAGGGGATCCAGGTTCACCTCTTAAGCCAGATGGACCTTGTGGACCAACTTCTCCTCTAGGTCCTGGGCCACCTGGTTGGCCAGGTGATCCAGCTAGGCCAGATTCACCTCTAGGACCAGGTGATCCATCTCTGCCAGGTTCCCCTGCTCTTCCATCAGTTCCAGGTTCTCCTCTCTGTCCAGGCTGACCAGCAGGTCCTGTTGGTCCAGGTCTACCTGCTGATCCTGGACTACCTTGTGGTCCTTGTGGTCCAGGTTCACCTCTTTGCCCATCACTTCCTGGTGATCCTGCAGTTCCAGGTTCTCCTCTTTGGCCAGGGCTTCCAGGTGATCCTGCCTCACCTCTCTGTCCAGGTTCACCTCTGCTTCCAGAAGGACCTTGTTCACCCCTAGGTCCAGCTGGTCCTGCTGGTCCTGCTTCACCTCTTGGACCAGCACGTCCAGGTTGTCCATCTTGTCCTGGTGTTCCTGGTTCTCCTGCGCTTCCACGTGGACCTTGTTGACCTTGTGGACCTGCTTCTCCTCTAGGCCCAGGGCTACCACTAGGACCAGCTGATCCAGCTGGTCCTGGTTCACCTCTTTCACCTTGAGGACCTGGAGATCCATCCCGACCAGGCAAGCCTTGTGGGCCTTGTTCACCTCTGCCTGGAGCACCAGGTGTACCTGGTTCACCTCTTTCTCCTTGCCTGCCAGGTGCTCCACTAGGTCCACGTGGACCTTGAGGTCCAGCAGATCCAGCTTCACCTGGTGCACCTCTGCTTCCTGGTGTGCCGGATTCTCCTCTTGGCCCCGCTTGTCCTTGTGGTCCTGGTCCTCCTGGTTGACCTGCTGGTCCAGGTAGACCTTGAGATCCCTGTGGACCAGCCTCTCCTCTTGGGCCTGGTGATCCATCTCTTCCTGCTGGTCCAGTTTCTCCTCTTGGTCCAGCTTCTCCTCTTTGTCCTGGTGAACCATCAGAACCTCGGCTTCCTGGTGTTCCAGCAGGACCTGGTTCTCCCCTTGGTCCAGGTCTACCTTGTGTACCTTGCTCACCTCGTTCACCTTGTGTGCCAGGCGTTCCAGGTCTTCCTGCTGACCCAGGTGTTCCTGCTTCACCACGTTCACCTTGTGAACCTGGTGCACCTCTTTCACCTTGTGATCCAGGTGATCCAGGTGACCCAGAAGGACCAGCAGGACCTGCTGGACCACGCTCACCAGTTTCTCCTTTTCTGCCTGGCTGGCCATCTTGTCCAGCTGCACCCTGTGGTCCTGGTTCACCTCTTGATCCCTGTGGTCCTTGTGGTCCTGGTGCTCCACTTTGTCCTGCTGGGCCACGTGGACCTTGAGGACCAGTGCCTCCAGGGGATCCATCCCTTCCGGGGGATCCATCCCTTCCAGCACTTCCAGGTGATCCAGCTTCACCCCTTGGTCCAGGAGAACCAGCTTGTCCAGGACTACCTGGTGTTCCAGCTTCTCCACGAGGTCCCTGTTCACCTCTATTACCAGGTGTACCGGGTGATCCATCTCTTCCTGGTGCACCATCAGATCCTGGTTCTCCTCGTTGTCCGGGTTGACCTGCACTTCCAGGGGAGCCAGCTGGTCCTGCTGAACCTGGTCGACCTGCTTCGCCACCCTCTCCTCTTGGTCCTTGAGGTCCTGGAGGCCCTTGTTCACCTCTAGGTCCTGGTTCACCACGTTGACCTGGTGTACCAGCCTGTCCAGAGGGACCTCTTGGTCCAGGTCCTCCCCTTTCGCCTGAAGTTCCAGGTGTACCAGCTTCACCTCTCTGACCTTGTGATCCTGGTGATCCTGGAGTCCCAGCTTCACCTCTGGGTCCTTGTTCGCCCCTTTGTCCTTGTGGCCCTGATGGACCAGGAGTTCCTGCTGGACCAGGCTGACCAGTAGCACCATCTCTACCAGGATTTCCAGGAGTACCAGCTGGACCTGATGGCCCAGGTGATCCAGGTTGTCCTGATTCTCCCCGGGCACCAGGTGAGCCACGAGATCCCTGTGGTCCTTGGGGTCCTGCTTCTCCTCTTTGTCCTTGTGATCCGGGAGTACCAGCACCACCCTGAGGCCCTGCTGGACCAGGAAGTCCACGTTCACCCTGTCTTCCAGGCTCTCCAGCTGGTCCTGGAGATCCTCTGTTTCCGTCTTGGCCTCTAGCCCCTGGCTGTCCCTGTGGACCTGGCTGACCAGGTGTGCCAGGCAAACCAGCAGCCCCAGTTCCTCCATCCCGTCCAGGTGTGCCTGGTTGGCCAGAAGGTCCAGGTAGGCCACTGGTTCCAGCTTCTCCTCTTGGACCTGCTTCACCCCGTGGTCCTGCAGGACCAGGTCCTCCACTAGGACCTGGTTGTCCAGCAGGCCCTTGTGGACCAGCTTCACCTCTACTGCCTGGGGTTCCGGGCGATCCTGGACTTCCATCTTGACCTCTAGGTCCCTGTTCACCCCTTTCTCCTGGTCGTCCTGGTGTCCCACTTTCTCCCCTTGGTCCAGCTTGCCCCTGTGGGCCTCTTTCTCCCATAGGTCCCTGTTCACCAGGTGAACCTCTAGATCCTGGTGTTCCTGGTTGACCATCTCGTCCTGGTTCACCACCTGTTCCTGGCTCTCCACGTGGACCTTGTGGGCCTGCTAAACCAGGTTCTCCTCTTTCACCCTGGGTACCAGGTGAACCAGATTGACCTTGTGGTCCCTGTTCACCACGTGGACCAGGTTCCCCTGCTCTTCCTGGTTCTCCTGGAGATCCAGCTGAACCTTGTTGGCCTTGTTCTCCTCTTGAACCTGGTGATCCTGGTGTACCACGCTGTCCTTGTGGTCCTTGTGGTCCTGCTTCACCTCTTGATCCTGGTGTTCCTGGACTTCCATCTCGACCAGGTGAACCTGGAAGACCTCTTTCTCCTTGTGAACCTTTTGATCCAGATGATCCTGGAGTTCCATCTCGGCCGGGCTCACCTCGTTGTCCAGATGGTCCCATAGGCCCACTAGGTCCAGCAGGTCCAGCAGGTCCTATGGCTCCAGTGGCACCTTGCTGGCCTTGTTCCCCAGGACTTCCTGGTGTTCCTGATTGTCCTCTTTGTCCAGGATTTCCATCCTGTCCAGGTGTTCCAGGTTCTCCCCTTTGTCCAGGAGAACCATCTCTTCCAGGAGTTCCAGATTCCCCTCTTGCTCCAGGGCTGCCATCTCTTCCAGGAGTTCCAGGTTCTCCTCTAGGCCCAGTTGGACCAGAAGGTCCTGCCTCACCACGTTCACCACGAGGACCTGGAGATCCTGGACGACCATCAGGTCCAGCTTGTCCTGTTGCTCCAGCAGAACCTGGAGTACCAGCTAAACCCCTAGGACCTGATGGTCCTGCTGGTCCAATTTCACCTGGTAGTCCTTTGTTTCCTGGAGATCCTGGGGTTCCTGCAGTTCCTGGAGTACCAGACTCACCTCTTGGTCCTTGTGGACCTGATGGGCCTGCTTGACCTGGGGAACCAGGTTGACCATCTGGTCCTGGTTCACCTCTTGAACCACTGGGACCAGCTGGGCCTGAGGGTCCTGGTCCTCCTTGTGGACCAACTGGTCCTCTTGCTCCTCTGTCTCCAGCCTGTCCTTTCTGTCCTTGTGGACCTGCTAGTCCTGGAAGTCCAGTTGCACCTGTTCCACCAACAGTACCAGGTGTTCCTGATCGTCCTGGTTGGCCAGGACTTCCAGGTTGTCCAGATTCACCTGGCTGACCACGTTCCCCAGGTGTTCCAGCAGAGCCAGGTGGTCCCTGTGCTCCAGGTGAACCTGAAGGACCAGGTGGACCTGCTTCTCCTTGTTCACCTCTTCCTGCCCTACCAGGTTCTCCTTGCAAACCTTTTGGTCCTCTTGCGCCCTGAGGCCCTGCTGGTCCTGCCTCTCCTCTGCTACCTGGTCTGCCATCAGTTCCAGGGCGTCCAGGTTCTCCTGTACTTCCTGGTTGTCCAGGTTGACCATCAGTTCCTGATGGACCTCTTTGACCTGGTTCACCTCTTGGTCCTGGTGGACCTGCGGAACCATCTCGACCATTATCTCCTTGTGGGCCTGGTGGTCCAGCACCTCCACGTGGACCAGGTCGGCCATCATTGCCTGGCAGTCCTGCTTCTCCTCTTGGTCCTGATGGACCCGCTGGACCAGGCTCACCTCTAGGTCCTGATGGACCTGCTGGACCAGGAGGTCCATCAGAGCCTGGTTGACCAGTTCCACCTTGTGGACCAGGAAGTCCTTGTTGTCCGCGTTGACCCTGTGGTCCTGGAGAACCATCTCGACCTGGAGTACCTGATTCACCAGCTCTACCTGGCTCTCCTGATTGACCTGGTTCTCCAGCAGGTCCCCTGGGTCCAGATGGTCCAGCTGGACCTACACTTCCAGTTGCACCGGTACCACCACTTGGACCAGGTAGACCACGTGATCCTTGTGGACCAGGTTGTCCATCTCTGCCTGGACTTCCTGGTGTTCCAGGTTCTCCTCTTGATCCTGCTGGTCCTGAAGGACCCATAGAGCCAGGACTACCTGGGGAACCTCTTGGGCCTGCAGGCCCTGCTGGTCCTCTCTCACCAGCTGTTCCAGGAGATCCTGGTTGGCCATCTGGTCCTGGGGTGCCAGGTTCTCCACGTGGGCCTGGAGATCCAGATGTTCCTGGTGTTCCAGACTCTCCCCTTGATCCTTGAGGGCCTCTTTCACCAGGTTCTCCCCTAGGTCCTGATGGTCCTGCAGGTCCAGGTCTACCTGGTTCACCAGCACTACCTCTCTCTCCTGGGGATCCAGGCTGTCCATCTGAACCCGGTGGTCCTCTTTCTCCAGCTGGACCAGCTCTTCCTGGGGTACCAGGTTCACCTGGTAAACCTCTTGCCCCTGCTGGACCTGTTCCTCCATCTCGTCCTGGTGTTCCTGGTGTTCCAGCATTTCCAGCGGGACCTGGTTGACCTCTTGCTCCAGCTTCACCTCGTTGTCCTGGTGCACCTGATGGACCTGGTCTACCTTGCTCTCCAGCTGTACCTGGAGTTCCAGGTTCTCCTCTTTCGCCAGGTCTCCCTGCAGATCCTGGTGATCCTGCTGGACCTGGGGATCCAGGCTCACCTCGTTGACCTGATTCACCACGTGGTCCACTTGGACCAGGGCTACCAGGAGATCCTGCTGGACCAGCTGACCCTGGTGAACCATCGCGACCAGCAGAACCTGGTTCTCCACGTTGTCCTGGATTTCCTCTTGGACCTTGACTTCCTGGTTCACCCCTAGAACCTTGACTTCCACTTGGCCCTACCTCTCCTCTTGGTCCTGCAGGTCCTGGTTGACCCGATGGTCCTTGAAGACCTGGTTCACCAGTCGCTCCTTGTGATCCTTGAGGTCCAGCTAATCCAGGGAATCCTTGTGGGCCTTGATCTCCAGGTGAACCTGGTCGGCCATCTGTTCCTGGAGTGCCTGGTGTGCCAGCTTCACCTCTTGGGCCAGCGTCTCCTCTTTCTCCGGGCCGCCCTTGAGAACCTGGTTGGCCTGGAGTACCAGGTGATCCTGCTTCTCCCCTCTCCCCTCTTTCTCCAGGTGTTCCAGCAGAACCTGGTTGTCCCCTCTGTCCTGAAGGCCCTGCAGGGCCTGCAGGGCCTACAGATCCTGGTGTACCTGCCTCACCTCTTGGTCCCTGATCACCTCTTGGTCCAGGTTGTCCACTGGGACCGGGTGATCCAGATTCACCTTGTGGACCTGGTTGTCCTCTTTGCCCAGGTGTTCCTGGAGATCCAGCTTCACCTCTTGCACCAGGTTGTCCATCTTGGCCTCTTGGACCAGATGGACCAGGTGCACCTGATGGGCCAGATGAACCTGCTGGTCCAGGTGATCCAGCTTCACCTTGTAATCCTTGGTCACCTCGTTGTCCAGGCTGACCCCTACCACCAGGTGATCCTGGAGTTCCATCCTGTCCTGCTGGTCCTGGTTCTCCTGGCTGACCCCTCTCACCAGGTCTTCCTGGGGTACCTGCTGGTCCAGCTGGTCCCATTTGACCTCTCTCGCCAGCTTCTCCTCTTTGACCTGATGGTCCAGGTGGTCCAGCAGGTCCAGCAGCACCTGTTGAGCCAGGTGTTCCATCCCTTCCAGGTATACCATCACGACCAGGTTCACCTGCTTCACCTCTCTGCCCAGCTGGTCCAGGTTGACCTGGGGTGCCAGCTTGCCCATTTGAACCAGGTGCCCCCCTATCTCCTGTTTCTCCTTTTCGTCCAGGTTGACCATCACGGCCTCCTGGTCCAGCTGGTCCAGGCAAGCCTCTTGGTCCTTGACCACCTTGTGGGCCTTGTTCTCCCCTTTGTCCAGGTGAACCAGCTGATCCTGGTGCCCCACTTGGTCCTGGTTGTCCTGCAGGTCCACTTGGTCCTGGTTGTCCAGTGCCTCCTTGTGCACCTTGAGGTCCAGCATCACCAGGTAATCCCTGTTCCCCTTGTCGCCCAGGCTGTCCTGGGCTTCCATCAGTACCAGGTGTACCAGGCTCTCCCCTTGAACCAGGTGAACCTGGTGATCCTCTATTTCCAGCAGATCCTTGAGGACCTTGTGGACCAACTTCACCTCTAGAACCTTGGGGACCTGATGGTCCAGCTTCACCTCGAGGGCCTGGTGAGCCAGGTCTGCCATCAGTACCTGGCCGTCCAGCTTCACCAGGCAATCCACGTTGTCCTTGTTCTCCAGGTGAACCTTGTTCACCCTTTTGTCCAGCATTACCAGGTGTGCCTGCTGGGCCTGCTGGGCCTGCCTGTCCTGAAGGACCTTGGCGACCTGGCTCTCCTGCTGCTCCTGGTTCACCCCTTGATCCTGGTCTTCCATCATTACCAGGAGTACCAGCTTGTCCAGGTTCTCCTCTTGGTCCTGGGGACCCATCTCTTCCAGGTGAACCATCTGGTCCAGGTGATCCAGGTTGTCCTCTGGTTCCTGCTTCTCCTCTTGGTCCGGCAGGACCTGAAGGCCCTGGTGACCCTGGCTGACCAGATGGACCAGGGGATCCTTGAGGTCCTCTCTCACCACGAGGTCCTGGTTGTCCTGGAGTTCCATCAATTCCTGGGCTACCTGCCTGACCACGTTCACCTTGACGTCCTACTTGTCCTGGTTCACCAGGTGGACCTGCTGGACCAGGTGGTGGAGCTGGTGCAGGTGGTGCACGTGGTCCCATGGGTCCAGCTGCACCTGGGTCTCCGCTTTCACCCTTTCTGCCTTGTTGTCCTGGTTCACCAGCTTGTCCTGGAGATCCAGGTTGTCCTCTGGGTCCGGCAGGTCCACGGGGTCCAGCAGGTCCAGATGGTCCTGGTGCACCTTGTTCTCCAGGGCTGCCAGAAGGGCCTGATGGTCCAGCTTCTCCTCTACTTCCTGCTGGACCAGGAGGACCAGCTTCTCCTCGTGGTCCAGGGCCACCTGCCGGACCTGCAGGACCAGGTTGCCCAGATGGGCCAGCTGGGCCAGGTTGACCTGTTGAACCAGGTGTTCCATCTCTTCCCGGTGACCCTGCTTGTCCTGGTTGTCCAGGTGTACCATCTCTTCCTGGTTCACCTCCAGGTCCCCTTTCACCAGCTGGGCCTGGAGAGCCATCACGACCTGGCTCTCCTCTTGGCCCTTGCTCTCCTCTTGGACCCTGTGATCCAGGTGAACCATCACGTCCAGGTTCTCCTTGTGCACCTTGTGGACCTGCATCTCCTCTTGGCCCTGGTGATCCTGCTCTTCCAGGTTCTCCTTGAGGTCCAGGGCTTCCTGGTGATCCATCCCTCCCTGGGGTTCCTGCCTCTCCTCTTTGCCCTGGAGTTCCTGCTTGACCAGGTGATCCAGCTGTACCTGCTGGACCTTGTTCTCCTCTATCCCCTGGTGAACCTGGTGTTCCTCTTGAACCTTGTGGTCCCTGTGGTCCAGGTCTACCATCTGGACCAGATGGACCAGCAGGTCCTCTTGGCCCTTGTGGTCCTGCTGGACCAACCTCTCCTCTTGATCCTGGCCTTCCGTCTGAACCTGGTGCACCTGGTGTACCTTGTGGCCCTATGTCGCCACGTGGACCTGCAGGTCCCGGTTGTCCAGGCTGCCCATCTCTTCCTGGTTCTCCTGGTGAGCCTTGTGAACCAGCCTCACCATCTCGTCCAGGGGTACCTGGAGAGCCAGATGGTCCTCTTTCTCCAGGTTGTCCACGCTCTCCGGGTTGACCTTGAGGTCCTGATGGTCCAGGCTGTCCATCTGGTCCAGCAGGACCAGGTTGCCCAGCTGAGCCAGCTGGGCCAGGTTGTCCTGCTTGTCCAGGTGAACCTTGTGGTCCCTGATCACCCCTTTCTCCTGCAGGACCAGCTGGTCCTTGTGGACCTGCTCTACCTGGTTGTCCATCTCTACCTGGTTGCCCATCTCTACCAGCTTCTCCTGCAGCACCAGGAGTTCCTGGATCTCCTCTTTCACCTGGTTGGCCTGGCGAACCATCTGTACCTGGTAATCCAGAGGGTCCAATAGGTCCTGCTGGGCCAGCAGGGCCACTTTCTCCTCTAGGGCCTGGTTGTCCTGATGGGCCAGCTTCTCCTCTTGATCCTTGAGGACCCTGAGGCCCTGGCTCTCCACGTCCACCTTGGGGACCTGGTTGCCCAGTTGCTCCTTGAGATCCTGCAGTGCCTGGTTGTCCTCTTTGCCCTGGGGTTCCACTTTGTCCAGGTGGACCACTTTCACCTGGTTGTCCCCTTTGCCCTGGGGTTCCAGACTCTCCTCTTGGACCTGGCTGCCCTGATGGGCCTGGCTGTCCTGGTTCACCAGGTTGTCCTCTTTGGCCAGATGGACCAGGTGCACCTGGGCCACCAGTACCGCCAGCTCTTCCAGGTGTACCCGGAGATCCTGCTGTACCTGGAGTGCCATCTTCACCTCTTGGTCCAGGACTGCCATCTGATCCTCTTTGTCCAGGGGGACCTCGTTCTCCAGCAGGTCCTGCAGATCCAGGTGTACCATCCCGTCCTGGTGTTCCTGCTTCACCTGACTCTCCTCGTGGCCCAGACTCTCCCCTAGCACCTGCTGGTCCCCTTGGTCCTTGCGGACCTACAGACCCAGCTGGTCCTGGTTGACCTCTTGGGCCTGCTAATCCTGGTAAACCTTGCTCACCACGTTCACCTGGAGTCCCTGGTTGCCCAGATGGGCCTGGGCTACCATCTTGGCCTCTGGGACCAGCAGGACCAGGTTCACCTGTTGAACCCTGTGGACCTGGAGCACCAGGTGTGCCAGGTGATCCATCTTGACCTGAAGGACCAGGTGATCCAATGGGTCCTGATGGACCTGATGGTCCAGCAGGGCCTACATCACCACGTGGTCCAGGAGAACCAGCAGGTCCTGCATCTCCTCTGGGGCCTGCTTGGCCACTTGGACCTGGCTGGCCAGCTGCACCGGGTTGTCCTGAAGGCCCAGGAAGGCCTCTTCCACCTTGTCGTCCTGGAGTACCTGCTTCACCAGGACTACCTTGAGGTCCTTGAGGTCCAACATCACCACGTGGTCCAGCTGTGCCAGGTGAACCATCTCTTCCAGGCTGTCCAGTTGCACCAGTTCCACCTGGTGTTCCTGGCCTGCCTGCTTGTCCATCAGCACCTGGGGTGCCTGGTTCTCCTTGTCTGCCAGGCTGCCCATCAGGTCCTGCAGGTCCAGTTGGTCCAGCTGCGCCAGGTGGTCCTTGTTCTCCTTGCTGTCCACGTCCAGGAGATCCATCAGGACCAGGTGGACCTGCCAAACCTGGTTCTCCACGATTTCCTTGAGGTCCTGCAGGCCCTGGACCACCTTGTTCACCTCTTCTGCCTGCCTGACCTGCAGGTCCTGCAGGTCCAGGTTGCCCCCGAGGTCCTGGTCTACCATCTTCACCTCTATTTCCTGCTGGTCCAGGACCTCCTTGTGGTCCGGGTTGTCCCATTGGTCCTGGACCACCCGGTGACCCTGGTGTTCCTGCATTTCCTTGAGGTCCCTGTGGACCTGGTTCTCCTCTTTGTCCATCTTGGCCAGCTGGTCCAACACCTCCTCTTGGACCAGCAGGTCCTGGTTGGCCATCAGGTCCAGCGGGGCCTGGTTGTCCTGCAGATCCTGCTTCACCTGGAAGTCCTGGTAGACCACGAGGACCTGATTGGCCTTGTGGCCCAGGTCCACCAGCTGGTCCTACTTCTCCTCTAGATCCTTGGGTACCTGGAGTTCCACTTGGTCCAGGAGATCCTTGAGGACCAGGTCTTCCTGCCGTCCCAGGACGTCCAGCATCACCTGGTTGTCCTTGAGGTCCTGGTCCTCCTGGTTGGCCATCTCTGCCTGGTGATCCATCTTGCCCTGGTGGTCCTCGCTGACCTGGACTTCCAGCTGAACCAGCTTCACCTCTATCTCCACGTTGTCCAGCTGGTCCACTTGGTCCAGGTGCACCTGATGGTCCTGCTGGTCCAGGTTCTCCAGGTTGTCCATCTTGTCCACGTGGGCCTGGTGCTCCAGGACCACCTGTGCCTCCTGGCAAACCAGCTGTACCAGGTGTTCCTGCATTTCCAGGCTGTCCTGGGGGACCAGCAGGCCCAGGTTGTCCATCTGGACCAGATGAGCCTGGTTGACCTTGTGGGCCAGGTTGTCCTGGTGATCCATCTTGACCTCTGTTTCCTGGTGTTCCTGGTTGCCCAGATGGTCCAGCATCTCCTCTTTCCCCTTGTGGTCCAGCACTACCTTGTGAACCAGGTGGTCCTCTTTCCCCTGGTCTTCCTTGTGAACCACTTTCTCCTCTAGGTCCCTGTGGACCTGGTGATCCAGCAGAGCCTGGTTGACCATCTCTTCCAGCAGTACCAGGCAATCCAGTACCACCAGGTTGTCCTGATGGTCCTTGTTGCCCTTGTTCTCCAGGAGTTCCTGGTGCTCCACGAGGTCCAGAAGGTCCGGGTTGACCTGGAGTACCTGCTTGTCCATCCCTTCCTGGGGTACCAGGATCACCTTGATCTCCTGGTCTACCTGCGCTGCCGTCTCTTCCTGGTGGACCTTGAGAACCTGGTGGACCTTGCGATCCTGGTTGACCAGTTCCACCGGCTGGACCTGGTGAACCTGCATTGCCAGGTGACCCATCTCTGCCAGGTGAACCTGCAGGTCCTGCTTCTCCTGGTCGACCTGCATTTCCTGGAGTGCCATCTGAACCAGGATCTCCACGTTCACCCTTTGGTCCAGCAGATCCAGGTGGTCCTGCTTGTCCATCTCTACCAGGTGAACCTGCTGAACCTGGTTGTCCTCTTTCACCTGCTGGACCTGGTCCACCCTGTGGCCCTTGTGGTCCAGGACTACCATCTCGTCCTGGTTGTCCTGATGGTCCGGGTTGTCCTGATGGCCCTGGTTCACCAGGAGGACCCTGTCCACCTGACTCACCTCTATTACCAGCTGGACCTTGTGCTCCTGTGAATCCCTGAGGTCCTCTCTGACCTGGTGTTCCTGGAGTACCTGGAGTACCACGTTGTCCATCTGGCCCTGCAGGTCCAGCCTCTCCAGATGGTCCAATTGGGCCAGATGGACCAGGCTGACCTGGCTGACCATCAGTACCTGGTGTTCCTGCTTGTCCTTGATCACCAGGTTGTCCTGGACTTCCAGGTTCTCCAGGCCGTCCTGCCTCACCCGGTAACCCACGTGACCCTGGTTGTCCTTGGGGACCAGGTCCTCCTTGGGGTCCAGGCCCTCCTCTTTCACCAGGGCCACCACGTGCACCTGGTCCACCCTGTGGTCCTGATGGTCCAGGTCCCCCTAAAGGACCTGGTGCACCAGGGGAACCTGAAGGTCCTGGTTGCCCATCTGGTCCAGGTGGTCCTTGCGAACCAGGAGTTCCTGGCTGACCTGCTGCTCCTGGTCCACCTGTACCACCTTGAGGTCCTGGTTGACCTGGTGTACCTGGGCTTCCATCAGTTCCGGGACCCCCTGGAGGTCCTCGTTCACCTGGTGTTCCAGCTTGTCCCCTGTCTCCTGGTTGCCCAGAAGGTCCCTGTTGTCCAGGTGGTCCAGGCTGACCTGGCCCGCCTGGTGTACCTGGATCTCCTCTATCACCTGGTTGGCCTGGTGTTCCTGATGGGCCTGGGCTTCCGGCCTGACCTGGGGGTCCTGGGTCACCTCTATCTCCTGATTGTCCTGGCCCTCCTGGTGTGCCAGGTGAACCTCTGTCTCCTGGCAGACCCTGGCTTCCAGGACTTCCATCATTTCCTGGTTGACCTGATGGGCCTGATGGGCCTATTGGTCCTGGACTTCCTGGTTCTCCTGGTGGGCCTGCAGCTCCAGGTCCTCCTGTACTTCCTGGCCGACCATCATTACCAGGAGTTCCTGGTGGTCCTGCTGGTCCAAGTGGTCCTGCTGGTCCAAGTGGTCCTGGTTGTCCTGGACCTCCTGTTGCTCCTGTTCCTCCTACTGGTCCTATTGGACCAGCAGGTCCAATAGGACCAGGTGAACCACTTTGTCCTGGTGAACCTGGTGTACCCGCTGGGCCTGGTTGGCCTGGAGATCCAGGTGATCCTGGAGTTCCAGGACCTCCTAATTGGCCAGGTTGTCCATCTGTGCCAGGCCTTCCAGCTGGGCCTTGTGGCCCAACAGGGCCTATGGCACCTGTGCTTCCTTGTCCACCAAGTTGTCCTGGCTGTCCAGGTGGTCCAATTGGACCAGGACCACCAGGTTCTCCTGGTTGACCTCTGCCACCTGGTTGTCCTTGAGAACCAGGTTGTCCAGATGGGCCTTGGGGTCCTAGTGGTCCAGGTCCTCCAAGATCTCCTTTACCTCCCTTTGGACCTGGAAATCCGGGTGTTCCAGGACTGCCAGACGGCCCAGGTGAACCTGGTCTCCCATCATTACCAGGAGAACCTGGTGATCCAGCTTGTCCTGGTGGCCCAGCACCTCCTAAATCTCCCTTTGGTCCCTGTGATCCTGGGGAACCAGGTTGTCCAGATGGTCCACTTGGACCAGGTCTGCCTGCTGATCCTGGGGTTCCTGGACTTCCAGGTGTACCAGTATCTCCCTGTGATCCTGGTGTGCCAGGTGATCCTGGTTGTCCTCTACTTCCTGGTGATCCTGGTGTTCCTGCAGGGCCTACAGGTCCTGGAGGACCAGCATTGCCATCGGGTCCTGCTGGTCCAGCGGGTCCTAGTTGTCCTGGCTGGCCATCTGTACCTTTACTTCCTGGTGGACCTGGAAAGCCGGCTGAACCTGGACTACCTGGGGATCCAGCTCGTCCAGGCTGGCCATCTAGTCCACGATCACCAGCCATACCTTTAGTACCAGGTGTTCCAGGTCGGCCTGATGTACCAGGAGACCCTGGAATGCCATCCCTTCCAGGACTTCCTGGGGATCCATCACGTCCAGGATTACCGCCATCGCCTTTCATTCCCTTCAATCCTTGTGGACCTCTTTCGCCTCGTCGGCCTGTAGGTCCAGTAGCACCCGTGGATCCTACTATATCCTGTCCACTGGATACTTGAATGTATGTCAAAATAAGAACGATCACTGCCAGGCTAAACCGCCTAGCCCCATGGCGCGAGAAAGGCCCTGGTGGTTGCATATTGAAAATTTTCTAGGAACTATCTAATATCATCCCCTGCTAAATGACTAGTTGTCAAAAAGGCCTTGTCTGGACAACTGCCTGTCCAGCAGCTAAAGCAGACAAGGCCAAAGGAGGATTCACTTGCTCCCCGTCGGTCGTTATCCTACGGCTCAACTGACCCTAAAATCGCCCGGTGTTGGGTCCTTGGGCCCCTTCTCTCTCGCAAATGGGACTGACACAGTTAGTTCCTATGCTCGGACGGG
>Ga0123366_1022181_pt1 | contig 37856 bp, 5 predicted proteins | sample GoM_2015_C6C_202_FD_89944 | JGI IMG/M metagenome (GOLD analysis project Ga0123366, IMG submission 89944) | Marine microbial and viral communities from Louisiana Shelf, Gulf of Mexico - GoM_2015_C6C_202_18m (Metagenome Metatranscriptome) | ecosystem: Environmental > Aquatic > Marine > Hypoxic zone... | reverse complement strand
CTGCTTCAAGCCATCCGGGCCACAAGAACCCTCAGCATAAGAAGTTTGACCAGGGATAGTGTGAACGACATTCATCTGAATACTAGAATGACTGCACTTACAACCCTGCCTGTCACATTCGTCCTCCATCGCAAACGCATTAATTTGGGAAGCTGTCTTGTAGTCGACTTCAGTAAAGATCTTAGCATCAAGCCGGTTCACAAGCTTCAAATCATCAAGAGTCCTGTCACCCAATTTATTAGAACCAACAGTCCATTCCAATCCATGTGTTGCCATGTAGTAAGGCATACTCAGGTTGCTAAAACTGTCAACATATGTGGTTCTAGTAATAAGGCAATAGCCACCACCAATCAGACCAATAACCAACAGACACACCAGGAGGCTGTTACCGGGTCTGAAACTGGGAGAAGTCGTGGGTAGACCACGATCCGTAGCTAGAGCCTTTTTAGCAATTGAGCCGTCAATTGTATTGACAGGACTGATGGGTGTTTTATCCACTACCCAGTTTGTCAATGTATCTGATGACAGCATACCTGTCACCTTCACAAGATACCTGTAACGTTTTATGGCCATGACCATCCCAACAATGCCAATTAGAAGAGCCATTATGACAATCAAAACAACAATTGTGATGTAAACACCACGGTCATAATAGCTTTCGGCAAGCAACCATGGGGCACTACCAGCATGCAAGCCTTGATGCCTCCGGGGCGTTGAGGAAACATAGTGTCTTGTTCCATTACGCTTCTGCATCTGGATCATGGACTGATCATTGTATTTGACAATAACCTTGTTGTCATTAGGTACAGTACCCTGAACAAGAGCTGACCTGGCCAAACTGTCCGGGTCAATCTTTATTTGCTGTACAGGTGTGGACAACATGACATTAATATTCTTTGTCAAATAACAAGCTGTGTGGTCCTCCATTTGTTCATACTCCTCAGGTTTAGCTTTGTACAGCTGGTCAACAGATCCCATACCGTAAGTGGTGACACCAGTGCCTGTTAACACTGGTACAGACAGGAGAGGGACATCATCTCGCCTAACCATGAGGGGGTTCAAAGCAGAACTACCAAACAATCCAACATGCCCATCAGGGGTCAAGAAAGAGTGATCAGTGATGTCATATTCTATCATAACGTCAGGATCAGAGAAAGCGCACTGGTGGAAACTATGGCCTAGGTATGCATTAGATGCATAGATGACTTCAGTGTCAAAGACTTCATGACACAACGGGGCCATAATATGCTCCACATCTGCTTCCTCATCAGCTTCCATCTCTGATAGCCAATCAATTCTGTATAAACGTCCAGAGGGGGTGGTAATATACTGAGTGCCAAATCCGTCTGAAGGCACATATTGGTAAACCAGATCAGATTCATTACCGCGAGGCAATGATGTCTGATAGCTTCGTCCTTGATACCACCCAGTCTGACTGGCCAAGGTATGCCCATCAAGTTCAGGGTGTCCACAGATGTCCCTGGACACATTCATTCCAACGAGAGCATACTCCATATTCCCTTGTACATCTTGGAAGAACTCAAGCATAAGTCCGTCTTCATTTGATGTTATTATCTCAACACACAAAGGCACCAAATAAGGATCAGATGAGCAGGAACCAGTCCATAGGCTATAATCACCACGCGTGACTTGCACAGGTTCAGTAGATGAGGCCCAGACCTCAATTCCTTGCATAGTAACACGGCAAAACGGTGACAAGTCACAAAGCCCAAGGTCAAATTCCTGCACACCTGAGGTGCCTTCAACATAGACTGGTGAGCTAGAGTCAAAATCTAAGACAATGCTCAACCAGCCATCAACACAATCATTTACAATAAACATGTCAGTTCCCAAGTTGTAAAGCTCGCCTGAACAGGTAGAGCAAACAACGGGCCCAACAGGGAAGGTATCTGCACGGACAGAATAATAGTCGCCAAACGGATCATACTCCACCTTATAATGGACACCACGGTCAACATTAACACAAAGTGGACTTGCATGATCAAATGTGCAAATCACATGTTCGTCACCAACAACCAGAGAGTGAGCTCCTGGTGCTGATTTAATGACTATTTCACCATCAAGCAGAGACTTTGACATCCCCATGTTACACCCCACAGACCGTTTAGATCTACATTGGGAAATCACATGTTTAACTTCATTAACATATACGAACACTTCGTCAGCACCAGGGAGGTAAACACTAACACTACCAAGGCCTGGCATGTAGGAAACCTTACCACCTTTAATGGGGCGGACTGCGTGTTCACAGCCAGAAAACACCAGTTTCTCGTTCTTAAAGACAACTGATACCTCGCCGGCTTCACATTCATATTTTCTTTCAACAAGGCTAACCATAGCAACGTCATCCCCGAAACACAAACGTTCACCCACATCGGCAAACATTGAACAACCATTATGGTCTTGGGTCCACTGACATCCATGATCACCATCAAACACGACCCTTATTGCAGAGGTCGCTCCAAAGAGACCCCAATTGACTGCGTTTTCCTCAGCGGAAACCACAATCAAAGTGTGATCCTCACTAGGCAACGCCACTTCCATACGTCTACAATCGCCTGCTTGGCGGGTAACACAAAACTCCATACCAGTACTCCATTCAACAGCGCAAATGCTCTCCTTAGTGGTTGCACAGGACAACGAGTGTGTTGTGATTATAGCTACTGAGAGCACACACTGAATATCAATGTTCCCTGCGGGACAGTTGTAGCTGGTAGTAGGTTGCGATGTAGTAGATGTAGTAGCAGCACCAGATGAGGTGGGGTGAGAAGTTGGAGCAACAGTCGTAGCATTGCTAGGACTTGGCGAACTTGAAGGAGCCGCACTCGAACTAAGAGTGATCGTTGGAGGGTTAGGTGTGGTTAAGACAGCTGCATGATGCCATTTACAAGCATACGAATGCAGGTCAGTAAGCGATCCGCTATACCACACACCATTAGTGGACATATGGACCCAGTCACCCCGTTCAGGCAGAAACCCAAAGTTATCATAACCAAAGGGACTGCCATCAAGCCACTGGGGACCAGATGCACCCACGACCACACCAAGCCAAGTGTCACCAAGATTGGCCAGAAGATAATTATTCTCAGCCCAACTAGTCACACTGGCTAGTGTTTTACCTTGTGATCTGCAATGACTAAATGCCGTAGCCCATGTCACCTTGTCAGAATAAAGGTCCAAGCAATACGCACCATGACTGCCACCTGGGCAATCGGGAACTGGGGCGAGGTTGGTAGTGAATGAATCTGGCCTGTAATAAAACAGACCAGGAACCGTCACGTTGCCTTCATCAGCGTACTCAACAATTGAGCCTGCTGGCAATGAATGGACCTCTCCCATCGATATTTCCTCACGTACATGGTTACTTGTTGGACATGTTGTCTGCCGCACATAGTTGCACTTATGGATCACAGTACCATCAACGGTGACCCACGGGAAATGGCTACCAACATAGGGCTGTGTACCAACGGGTTGGAACCTGCTAGGCACACCCTGTGGTATCCTAATCACATCCGAGCCATATCCTGCAATATGTGAAACACAATTGTGAACCTTATTCACAAATGGCACACCTGGACCTTCATACCAATCAACCAAGCCTCCGTTCAAACCAGGCTTGCAAACTGCCATAGGATAAAGTCCCCGATCACGCGTCAATAAGAACATGACCTGACCGTTATGGGACGCACCTAAAATCTCATACTCATTATCCCGATCGAAAACTTGGACATTACCAATACGTTGCCTATAATTAGGACCCATACAACCTGGAGGTACAACCACCACGCGAGCAGCGATTGCAGTACCATAGCACAGGATAAACCTATTATGAACAACTTCAACAACCGCCCGGCTATCCGGTAGGTTTTGAATATCAAGAAAGTCACCAAAATGCAAGCTTGCCGTCAACATATCAAATGACCCTAAACTACCAGCCACAGGTGTAAAATAAGGCTGCAATCCAGGAGAGTCAAAACCAGATTTGTGACCAGCAAACCCACAAACATTGGGAATGTCCAAGGAGAATCTGACACATCCTCCCAAACCATCAATCACCTCGCCTTTACGGCAGAATGTCTGTGAGTTGGCGCATTTAACAACCCTAAAATCACTGGAAATGTCACAACCGTGGCATGCAATACGGCCTGGGCCGATGTGCTGCAAGGCACGTGGGACAAACTTCTTCATGTAGGGGTTAAACACATGACCTTCAATAGAAGGCAGTGAATCAACTTTCACATCACACGACAAACCAGAACATGATCCAATTTCATACCCGTTAATCTTAGTGGAACTGCATGGTACACCCTCACATGTGCCCAGTCTATCTGGGACAACATTAAAGTGTTTATCATGCAGCACCAACTTCTTCCCACACTCGGTACTGCAGACCTCCACCTCAAACCTGGCCACTGGTAGCACCATCAAAGCTACCAGGATTAATGAAAGACGCCCAACGCGCTGCCGCTCTAGATCGGACATCTTCAGAGTAAGCCTCAACAAGGCTAGAACCAGATTTCAACAGAGATCCAAACTCTTGCACCACGCGAATCTTAACCCACAACAGGAAAAACTCCTGGACGGCACCAGTGAATATCAATATGCCAAGCAAGATAGCTGGCACACTTCTATACAATGTGCCCCAAACACTGGATTCAGTGAGAAAACAGAGAAAACGGGTGTATCCGGAATCACTTTTACACGGGTGTGCAATAACTGGAATGAAAATTGACACTTCTTCACCTGCGACAACTGCAACCACCGTAGACGATGATTGGAGGACAACCAAACGTCCAGACAAGGGCTCACGTGCAACTCCTTTGTCAGATTCTACCAATTTATGGGATAGTTCCCCTTCACTTCCTATCAAAACTAATGTAGTTAGCTCAAGCTCAAATTCCCCTATATAGCAAGCTTTCTGAGTCTTACCAAACGCACAGAATTCTTCTGATCGTACTTGCAAGACCAGAATCAACAACAACAGGGCATGTAACATGTCATTTTTGTTGTTCTACTCATTTGACACTATAGCACCAGCGCAATTTAATTGAGGCTGATGCTATATAATTCATAAACATGTCAACGCTCAATGATCTTGATAAAGCCAAGTTGGTCATTTTGTGTATGTTGACATGTACACATTTGCAGTCTGCAATGTGTCGTTCGAGCAGAACGTTCTTGATGTTCTTCAGTATTTCAAAATAATGATCTAAAGACATCCCTTTTTCTAATGTAACTACAATCAACTTATTGTTTACCAGGTGGACGCCAGTTGTTTCTGTCCCTGGTTTTGTTAAGACAAATTGTTCATGTTCAGTAGTATGGTTGCCGACCCTAAATATGATTTGTGTTGAATCCGTATTGATGTATGTTTGCTTCGTGACATACTCAACAACTCCTGTAATATTTTGGTATCGTTTTGATAACTTAGCAACCTCAGCCACAGTCGGGAATTTTGGTTGATCAACACCTTGGGACCACAGCTCCTTCTGCAGTGCATAATAATTTTTGCACAAAGAACGGTGATTAATTAGCGTTCTGGCACGTCCAACAAGGCAAACGAACGCCTCAGTGGACACGCCAGAAACACCAACACGCACAACTTTGGCTGTATTAAATCCAGTACTTATTTCCTGGATCTTATCCCATAATGCTGTATCAACTGGGCTTCCTGCCTTTCGACTCAACCATGAACCGCACGTTGAGTCAGTAACCTTTATGATGACACACTCTGCTGACTTTGATAAACTATGGATGCCTTCCAATGCTGCAATTGATAATGGGTAGCAGTCAGATATAATCAGTGATGGGAAGACAACAGTCAGATCATCCAAACGATCCTCTAACCTACCACGCAGGATCTTGCCACAATCGACAATCCTGTCACTTGAGTGGCTCGGGTCCACACTATAGTGAAGCCAACCAGGGAACACACTTTTCAGGGTCTGCATCATTGGTGATCTAGCGCTGTGCGAACTTGGGGCACCTCCCACTACCAATGACGCAGAGTTATGTAAACCATGGACCACAGGTTCAAGATCCTGGCGCAACGCATACAAAAGTTGGACAACCTTTGCCTGCGTACGCCAGACACCTCCACTGAATTCGCCATACCTGTCCCTGAAGTAGTAGTTACTAATTTCAATCAACTCTGGTTCAGCCTCTGCTTTTGTCGTCATGTGGTCAACCGATTGCAGGCCTGTGCTCAAAAACAATTCACTTCTAATCTTCATGAGGATCTTACCGCACAGGTTTGTTACACCACCCCACTCACCTCCGGTAGTGTGTTGTAAATACGCGTCGCCAGTGTCTAACAATTTTAGCTGCAACCGCGCATGCCTTTGGAACTTTTGGGTCATCAAGCCAGTGATCTTTTCTTCTTTGACTTGATCCCATTCACTTTGTCTTTGTCGGTAGTCATTGTTCAGTTGGTTACCTATCTTCTTTGCTTCAAAAGGGTCGACAACATTCACCAATTGGCTCTGGGCCACTTCGTCGCCAAAGAAGACAGATTTCTCATATTGATAAGCACCCTCTACATGTGGGAACTCATGACCAAGTGTTGATATAGAACACGGATGGAAATTTGAAAGAAAGTTACCAGGTCCTTGGAAGTTTATAACACCAGCGGACTGTGGTTCATTTGCAACTTTCTTCTTTCTGAAGATGTATGGTTTAACCTTCAAAAGCCTTGAACGAAATTCGCACTCAGCCAGATAACGATCGACCACACGTTTGACGCAACTAGCATCACCATGGATAGTGAGAGCATCTTCATGACCTACTATGACTTCAACACAGCTTGGGAAAGGGCTTGTTGCCAACTCCCGGTTTTGCAGGTGCAAAACGGCTACTGCAGTTTCATGAGAAGGCGCGCAAACATGCTCCCAACCCCAGGGCTCAATAGTTACCCCAAATTTCTCTTCATACTCATCCATTGTGAACATGTCATGAGTGTAAACATGGTTGGTGCCAACAGTCTGGAACCTTTTATCTTCTGGGTTAATTGAATACTTGTTCTTAAAGTCAAGACTATTACGGTCCTGAGTCGTCACAAGCGCAACATCTTCCTTAATGTCTGTCAAATGATGGACACAGTTAAACATAAGTGCAAGATCTTTTACATCAGGCAATCTTTCATAAGGTGTAATGTAGAATTCTTCTCCAAGGTTTTCAGCTCTCCGCCTAGCACCTGGGTTCTCAACAACATCCACATTTACCATCTCTGGTTTGCTAACCCCATCATAATCATACTTCTGCCTCATGCTTGAGACACCAACATCCACACAGGTGAGGACTTGTTTGTCCAACAACTCCTGGTCAAGCAAGTATGATTTGAAAAACCTTGCCTGCGCACTTCGCAGGTCTGAGTTCATCCTATAACAATAACGGCCCACTTTACACGACCTAGCTGCTGGAGGATCACAAAACTCCCTCTGATGGAACAGGACACAAAGCGCCCAGTAAGCATCAGCTGAAGGATCATGAGCCTTCATAGCTCGGCAAATCGGGGAGTCACACACTGCGTTGTGAACATCCTCCATTTTCTTGGACTCAGGAATACGCCGGAAAGCAGGGCTATGAAAGTCAAAGCCACCTTCAACGGCAGTAGGATTGTCATAGTAGATGTCAAGGTCAAAAATCTTGGGATTAACAAGCATCAAATTGCCTTCTGGTGCACAACTGTAACAGTGAAAGGTCTGGTACGCTGGGGAGAAACTTGTGGCTTCTGGGTTACCAGTGCAGAGGCATTGCACCGGCTGATCTGTAACCACAATGTGTTCTACCAAAGCAGTAAGTTCAAGTGCATAATTCTTGACTACGAGAACAACAGCCTCGCGGCTGGTAGTCGCCCAGTCTCGAACATACACGTTAAGCCGTTCACGATCAGTCCTAGATGCTTTACACATAAACGTCATCTGTTCTTCTGTATACATAATAGCTCCACTTCTGTTCTTAGGCCAGATGTAATCAGTACCCGTCATCCAGTTAAACTTCTTTGGTTGAATCCACGGAGCTGTGTAACCACCTTTGTAAGTGGGCACACAGTACCTAGGTTCCTCACGTTCAAGTCTCAATCTATCACCGTCAGACATCACACGAGCTCTTCCGACCTGAGTAATGCCATGCAATGACGGATGCTGCCGGTTCGAGACAGCCTCTACGTCGAAACCATGAAAAGATGTGGACAGACCATTTGCTAACCACCACTCACACTGCTGCTTTGTTAGGACAACCTTCTCGGCCATCTGTCGCATAGTGTATCTGGGCTCGTCAACAGTATGGGTCTCACTTGGTTTATTTTTAGGTGATCGAATGAGAGTGTAACTGGGCACAGTTGCATGAGTTTCACTAGCCACACGTTGACTCTGCCTCAAGCTCTCCTTCAAAGTACTCTTCACTCCTGCATAACTTTGACTCAAAACACCTTTAAGAGGTTTTTCTCTATTATTACCAAGAACTCTACCCTCAAACATGATAAGGAATTCGCGAGAGCGCGACGCAGCTACGTTGACCCGGTTAGGAGTCTGTGTAAAGCTGTTACAGAGTGTTTTCAGCACGATCACAATGTCTGCCTCAGAACCCTGACTAGCATCCACAGTCTCTGTCACCACGTCTGACAAACCCTGCGAAGTTAACTGATCGCGAAGCATACCAAGTGTTGAGTGGTACATACAAATTACTTTGAGTGACATCACAGTTTCATTCCTAATAAGCTTGATCAGATCAATGGCATTTGCAACTTCTGTTCTGTTAACTGAAATACCTCCAGCTACATGAGTCACAGTACCCTCTGGACTAACACTAAATATCCTATTGGTCTTTCCTAACAATTCATTCCTACCTACTTTTAAAGTTGTCAAGTCATCATAAAAATTGTCTGAGATAAGATCGTTAATATCTTTAGTCATTCTATATTGGGTATCAAGCACAATAGGGGTAATGGGATTGTCATAACCCCTCACATAACCATTACAAATTGCATTGTAGATGTTTGCATAGCCCATCTCACAGGTGGGCTTATGGCCTTTGACCTCTGGTAGCACGGGTGCAATCTGGCGACAGTCACCAACAAGTGCTAAACGTCTAGGCTTAAGTTCTGCAATTTTACACAAGAGCACATCATCAGAACCCATAGAGGCTTCATCAATGATGAGCAAGTCAACGTTCTTGACTGGGGAATGCGATTGCAAAGTGCAACAAACCACTTTGTACATACTTGGATGTGACGATTCCTCTGGTTTCCCAGAATTGCCGGGCTCCCATACGGGTACAGAAGGCGGCAAATTTACAGGCACATCAGGCGTCTTTATGCGACATAAAGAAACGCCAGCATCATGTATTTTCTTTGCAATAACATCACAAGCTGCATGAGAAGGAGTAGAGATAACGACAGTTCTACCTGTCTCACTCATCTCCTTAACCAAACGCGAGATAGTGGTTGATTTACCTGTCCCAGGGGGACCCACTAGCAAAGTCACAAGCTTGTTTTTAACAGATCTCAAGAAGTCAACTGCTCGGTCATTACATCCTTCAAAGTTTGGTGATTCCAAATCAAGCTCCATTGTGCGTGTCTCAGATCTACCTGCAATTAGTGAGCTCACAAGTCTGTCACTTAAAGTTGCATTCAAGCGAACTTTCTGAGTATGCCCGATAGTATTTGGCCTATAACTAAGTACATCACCTGGCTGCAATCTATCGCCCATCAACATTTTAGGGCTGTATTTGTCTAGCCCCGTGAATGAAAAACTACATGACCCTATTGTTCTTTTGTTTCTCCTAACACTATAAATATCTCTTGGTTTGATACCGACATTTTTACCAAAAGAAACGCAGCCTTTTGAATCTACACTTTTAACTTCAATGTCTTTCCTTGAATGTTGTTCCACTAATCCTGCATCAATACTTAACTTCATAAAATCATAGTGTAACATGCGGGCGACTCTTAACACACGATACAGGACTGCCTTAAATTTAGTTGTAATTCCTGTCTCCGGTAGGTTGGCAATACCATTAATTGCCTCGCGCACAGCACGAACGTCATGTTCTGGCATCCTGGATTCCTGAAGAGGAGCAAACGTCGTGAACCGAATTGAATCGGGTCGAACACAAGGCTCACTCGTATCTGTTTTGTGACCTTCACAGTACCACTTACGATAAGCTGATACATCGACCCACAAATTTTTTATATTGTTCTCCTCGCAATGGTAACACTTAATAGTGCGCACCACTCCTGCATCAGAGGGCACACCGAGAATGGAATGATTGGTCTTTTCCACATGGTCCCGGGCACAATTGCCACACAGCCAGCGACTTATGCCGAGGTCAACTTCGCAGTTCATACATTGAACCGCTACCCCGACTCCGCAGCCATGGCAATACATGCCCGAAGCGTGTGCCTCAACTACCAAATTTCCAGCCTCAGCAGTGTCCTCTTCATCTCGGACGGCAAGGGCAACCCCGTCAGGGTTATTCTGACGAGTCTGCCCAAACATCCAGTCAGGAGCTTCACGATCTATTTTAACACGAACAATATTGGAATCAGGATCTGCAGCCCAAAACGACTTTACATATGACATTGTCAGAATGTTAGACAATTTAACATCCCGGCCTACAGGCACTGAATCTGACAAGTTTATAGCTTGATCACCTTCATCAAGCCGAACGATACCCAGACTACATTTATTAGCAACCTCGTTTGCATATTCCAGCAGGTATTCACAGAGGTATGCTTTCCTAGTACCCGCGTACAGCGGATGATATCTGGTTGGGTAAAGCATAAGGGCGGCACCCAGATACTTCAAAACTCGTTCGAGCTCAGTGTTACAATCTTTATCACTTACGACCACTCCAGCTATAATCTTCTCAGGATCAGGCAAATTCAGGCGAACGCCATTCTCATCTTTGACATCAGTTTGTGACATAAATTCAATCAGATTTGGGTCTTCATCCGCAGATGACCATGTCTTCTCTTCTGGCACTTTAATATTATTCAATTGGTAATACCCTCTTGCAACCTCAGGTATACAAGGTCCGCATTGGGCGTTAGCATACCATACCATATCATCAGATAAGAACATCTCGGAACATAAATGTGTTCTTACGAACTTCATCCACTCCTCCATCACTGCACCAAATTCTTCATAGTCAAGTGTAGCCAGGTCTTGTTCATAGGTATCGGCAATTTTGATCTTCCATTTACGGCAAAATTCACACTTTGGGGTCACTGTCAGGATATGCAGTAGATTACTAGCCTGGAAATTGTTATGCTGTATGTTACAATTACCAGGGAGCGTCCATGCAGAGCCTGAAGCAACACCTAGGGTGGTTCTTGCAGTTCTACTTCCAACCAAAAGTTCCTTTACTACTATTGTTGTGATGTTGTTCAACAAGACCCGCAAGGCTTTGTCTCTCTTCTCCTTGAATGAGCAAACCCATCCAATGAGCATTGTCATCATAGCCAGTTGGTTAACACGTCTATCCCATTGGCTTACGTCTAGTCCGTTCAATTGCAACAGGTGTTTATCTACATGATTTTCAAATTTCCTAAAACTTTCCTGTGCTTTATGCCAGTATTTACCAAAGAATGTCCTACCTGGCACTTGTGGGGCTTTGACCCACTCAAATACTTTTGCAATTGTTTGGGAGATCGACCTTCCCATGTCTCCAATCGGTAATCCCATAGAACAAATTGTCCTAGTCCTTTCAGTTTTCTTTGTTACATTTACTTTAGGTATTACACTAATTATTTGTTTTACAGCACCCTGAAGACCGACATTAAACAATAACTGTCGTCCAGATACTCCGCAATAATTAAGAAACCTACTGACGTTACCCAACCTATTGTATGGGTATCCGCCAGATCCTTGTTTATTTTGTATTTTTTGTTGTTCTACAATATTTAATAATTGATGTTGCACTGGGCAGCCGGTAGCTTCGGCTTGCGCAAGTTGGCCTTTTAGATACTTTGCATTTATCATTGCTATCATTGTAGCCATTCCTAGCGACATATTCGCTGAACTTCCTAAGCCCCACAAATTAACATCTTTTTCAACTCCTTCTTTTGATGGTACAATTAACCTACAGTGTAGGGGCATATATGTATAATTTTCACCACTTTCCGTGAATTCTGGTTCAGTTTCAGAGTGGGAGACAATGATTCCTTTATTCCTAAAGTGCTCGACCAACCCATGATCATAATGGATTGTTCCGCCGGTAGATTTAACCGCAACAGCTCTTCCTCGCATCCTTCCGGTGTAATAAATACCCATATCATTGTCTGACATCTGAATTTCCATGAAACAATTACTCAACGCACACGCTGCGGACATCCAGAGAGATAGACGAGCCAACTCTCCATCACGCCCGTCAAGTTCATCAAGGTCACAATTCTCGAACACGACTTCGTCTTCACCTCTGGCACCATGAAACATGACTTGCCTTGTCCCTAACCCAGGTGTATAATGGGATCTGGGGATAAACAAGTAACGTTCACTGCCTTGGATTTTGACTAAGTCCACAGACGTCCAATCAAAGCAACATTCTGTTGGGTAATGGTTACAATCATAAACCTCCTTCACCACTGCAATTTGACACAATTTCACTGTAGCCTCTTCCTGGCTTTCAGAATCAGGTATTGAGTAGTCTTCATACCTTTCAGGGACACTAAAGCCTAAACGTTCTCTTATTAACCAAAAATCACAATGTTCCTTGAGTCCCAACCGAGGCTGAGATTCAGTGTCCCAGTAATCTTGAAGAATTGACAACAAGCGTGCCACTTCTTTGTATTTTTCGTTGACATACCTGATATTCTTTCCTGCATTATCGGTTATCAACTCAGTCAAAGTTTCCCCTGACTTCATGCACCTTAACAATTTAATTCTATCAGCGCCCGTTACACTATTTTCATCTCGGAAACCCATGCATTCAATACTAGCTTCATTTAATATTTGACAAATAGTTGTATCTGAAATATGTGACTCAACTGGGTCCCTATCTAACATGACAGCATCTAACAACTCGGCTGCATCTGAATTACCATTTACATACTCTCTAGTTAAATTTTTAACATCTATAGGTGCATCTCCACGAAACAGCCAACTAATATCTACTCTTGCTGCCATCTCCCAAAGAATGTCATGAATAAGGGAGATCCTTCTATGGTTAAAAGGATTTATTACATCAGAATTAAGATCCCCACAAGGGCGCTCATCCATATCTAACAAAATTCTAGTTGTGGGGTTGAGATCGATATCATCGGGTGTGATGATCCAATCCCCGGGGATCAAATCAATGATCTCCCTACAAACTATCCAGATTTTTACCATGTGAACACGGATTACCTTTATCCAGTTTCTACAGTTATGACAACAATTCCAAGATGGATACTCACAAATCTTATTTAAATTTGAACCAGGCTTAAGGCCTTCAGCGATGGCCATAAGTTTATCCACATCGCGTTCACCAAATGCATGATAAAGGTCACAAAGTGTGTATTTACTTAAACCAAACCTTTTCAACTTATGCAAATTATTACCTAAATTTTCAAAATCCGTCTTCACAAGATAATCATCTGCAACCGCGGCACATTCACGATAATTTTTCCATTCCCGCCATTGATTCTTCCTAATTTTTACATTAATTCCATCCTCCCAGGTGACACTACCATGTTGTGTTTTGTAATAACCGGCCGCGGTTACAACTCCATTTGTGTCTCTCTTCCGAATATAGTGCCACCGACGTTGAGCATCAGGGTACTGCAACAATTCCTTGTGCAGCGACTTCCACTCTCGGTCAAGATCGAAATCATTGAAGGTGTAATGATTACCTTCTTCAATTATTTTAGCTAAATTAAGTGGGTTTTGGCCTTCTGTCAGCTCAGATAGATCTCTTTTACCTGCCAAAAACCGCTGTGTGAAACCGCAATCAATCGGTTCCACACGATAATCTTTGATTTCGTGCTTCTCTCGGAAGTGAGGGGAGGACTGATTAAAGCCCTCCGCACTGTTTCATTCTGAGCTCTCTACATGGCGTTGCTTAAGGCAGCACCAGCACTGGTTTGCATTCCGATAAAGCTGGCCAGCGTCACAATTGCTAGCTGAGCAGACTCCGTTAAGGTGTTGTAAACCTTTAAGAACCAGCCATCTAACAACAGTATGCTTAGCCATCTCAGGGATTGCACCTGCCTTGCACACCTCACAGGTCCGGCTATCATGGAGCGAGTCATTCTTAAAGACGCAATGTTTAGAACTAAACGTATTCCCCTTATGAGTGATCTTTTTCTCAAGAGCAGGGAGGATGGAAGATATTTCACCACCTTGTAGGGCGATGCTAGTAATAGATTGTTCTTTTCCATCAAACATACGTTTAGTGTGCAAACAAGCTGAGAGATTCACACACTGTGTGCAACTCTCAACTGCCTGGTAGTGCTTGCGTCGCAAATTAATGAGTGCTGCATAGATAACCTGACCCATGTATTTACCTAATTTTGCCTTGGCCGCTTTTGATACACAGTAAGCGCCGCCAATACCGTTTGGTATGAAGCAATCAGGTACAGGCTCAAAACCATCAGGACAGACATTTTCATTCACCAGGAAATCCTCTTTAGTGTTTGTATCCCTGTTAGTAAGCTTAACAGTGTCTTCATCAACTTCAACTTCGACACTAAGCTTAACTATGCCAGGTTGACCTGCATATGCTTGGCTCTCACAGAGAACAGACTTGTTCTTAAGGTCAACACTAACTGTACGTGTATCAATGATGTTAGCTGGAACATGGTCAAACGTACATTTATGATCTTGGCATTGTTTGTTTGGACAAATTCTTCCATGATAACCACGGGAACGGCATGGGTCCACTTCGGAGCAACCGCGGGATTTCCCACCACAGGCATCACACAACTCACAGTCATAACAACCCTGCATTGCAACCAATGAGCAATGGAGAGAATGATTATGCAAGTTTGTTGAGATCAAACTGAGTGTTGATCCGCGGAAACCGCTAGAGCACTTAGATTCCTTCCTACAGTTCTGATGGAAAACAGTTTCCTTACAAGCGTCACAGTCCTTCTGGTGATTCTCAATACGTCTAACCTGCTGGTATTGAGCCTTAGCGTTGGTAAAATCTTTGTCAAAGTCATCTCCAGAACCTGGGAGGTCCTGAGCAAGAATACCGCAATTGGTCATCAACATTGTGCAGCTATTGTAATACCTGCCGGCCTTTGCACCCTGCACAAATGGTGAAACGTCGGCATAATCTGAAGTAGGTCTTATTACACTAACAGTTAGTGCGGCACTAGATGATGAAATAAGTGCACACATTTTGTCTAGATCGGTTTGTTGAGTGCCATTACTGTCAATTACAGATAACACTTCAGTTGCAGGAGGAAAATTTACATTTTCAGAAAGATAAACTATTGCCCTTACATCACGCTCTTTTTTAGAGTCCTTAAATTTTGTTTCAAAAAGATGTTCATCGTCAACGTGGTACAATGCACCAACACCAACGCTACCTTCCTTAGGATCAAATGTGATATTTTCAACTTTACCCGTACCATACTTAAAATTCAAATTATACCCCGGAACTTTAACATTAGTACCCTTAAGAAACTCGAAAACCTTGTTTGTTGGATTTTGGTCCAAAAGCAAACGTAGAGTTGTTGCAATCTTAGGGTACGAATAGTTAGAATTCCCAAAACCTAAAGCAATCCTGAGACTATTCAATATCTGTATGGTATCCTTTTTAATTTCCTCCTTTTTCCGAAGTGTTGCTGCATATTCAGCATTTGTCTTAAGCCATGCTTTCTGATCTTTGATGGATTCAGCATGTTTTTGTTTCTGCTCACTTATAGCAACATTAACTTCCTTCTTGAACTTAGATGCCATCTCCTTAAGACCATTCAACTTAACATTTAGGGTTTTACGAACAAGCTTGTTTCCATCTACTCTAGGGTCCAGACCGCTAATTTCAACCTCCACCTTCTTAATTTCACGCAAGGCATCTGCAAGCTGTTTCTGTTTTTCCTTCAAAGTTGGATCCTGAGTAGACTCATCAGATTGGAGACTTGATTCAGCAACTGAAGTTGTGGCAAGATAGATGAGAACCATAGCAATCTTCACGCTCAATGTTGCATCGACGGGAATCTTGGGCATCCTCTGCTTGTAATCACTCGAAGTCATTATATCCTTGCAGAAATCAATGACGAAAGTTCTTGCAGCACTGAGGTACTGATTACCCTTAACATCGGATTGACAGTTTAGGAGTACAGGGTCAATGCCGTCAAGCACAACACCCAAGATCTCATTTTTAAATCCACGACTGTAACCATCCCACGCCTGTTTGAACTGAGAAGAAACCATTGAACCATGTGCCTTTACTGCTTTAGCCAGCTTAGCGAAGTCTGCTTTTTCAAGTTTACCACTATCACGGAGTTCCAACAATTTGTAATAATGCATCTCGTGGTACTCTCGGGCAGACAATTCCAATAACTTCCTAGATTGTGCAAGGAATTGAGAAATGGAGCTGGCACTGAGTTTGTTAGGGTCACCTTCAGGCATGCATTGCGCTAAGAACCTTGATTTGATGTACTTGCCTAAAAGTTCTTTTGAAATGGCAAGTTCAGAGTCTGTTCCATCACTTAAGTTACCATCATCACTTTGCAGCAATGACGGAACCGTCCTGGTTAGTGCTAGCATGTATTCATCATGACTGGGGTTATCTTTCAAACCAATGATCTTTGGGACCCACTCAGCATATACTCTAACAATCTCCATGGTGCTCGCAACATCTGGCTTATTTAGCTTTTCTTGCAGTGAGTGCATGACTGATTCATCAATGTAATTTTGCAATCTCTGCAAGTTGGTGTACAACTGCTTCCCAAATGCAATGAAGAGTTTTTCTGGCATGTCCACGGTGTCATCTGTGGACATAGCAACGCCAGGGATGCGTTTATAAAAGCTCAAACCGAGCCGTTCATAAAAAGGCAACTTAATCTCTTCCTTCATCACACCTGGGCACTTAACACCCATCAGCGCACAATCACCAGAAAATTTGTAGCTTACATAGACCAAAGCTATGCCAATAGTTTCCATCAGCACTGGCAGCATCACTAATTCAACACGCCCACTAACACCTATCGCCCATGTAATAACACCAGCGACGAGTCCTTGAGGGGTTGAGCCAACAGGTGTGGCCCATGATAGAACTGATGCTTGGTAGAACCGTTTTGGAGGACCACTAATAACGTTTGTCAACATTGCTGAAGAGAACGCATAAGATAGTTTGTAAAGTGGTCCCCAAAATCGTCTGTCCGAAAGCCCCCTGAGAAGACTACCAGTTTCCCACCACGCGTGGAGAAAGTTGAACACAGACCATAAACTGCCAAGTGACCATTGCAATAGTGTGAGGAATTGCCAGATCTTGCCTGCACCAGCAATACGAATGAGGCACTGGAAAAAGTGGGCAATACCACAAACTCCATACAGCTTCCACAATTCGGATCTAGTACCAAATTCCGCACACATTACAACTGCCATACAAATATAAGCCAAACCAATGACAATAGATGACGGCTCAAAGCTGTAGGATTGAAGCCCATAAAACAGAATGCGAACGACATACATGGAGATACCGAAAGTTATGCACAGGAACCAACCCCTGTCACCCAACGACTGACACTCCACATTGACGCCTTGATTCTGGAATAAGTACTTGTTTTCCCTACGAACAATGAAACCATAATGAGATGTCACTGACTTAGTGTATATTTCCTTGCTCCAAAATTTAGAAGGTGTACCCCTAGCTATTTCTTGACGCAGTATAAATATAGCTCTCGCCATATATAACTTAGCTGTATCCAGGTCACATCCAAAAGCTTTAAGTATTGGTCTGTATTCCAAGTCTTCAACAGGTGCTCTCACGATATACTCAGATTCGTTAGAGCCAGGTACTATGTAAAAATCATCCACACTTCCACCTGATCCACAAGATTTCAACTTGTCAGAGGTGAATTCTTCAGGGAATGCCCGAACAAGCTCAATTGTATAAGAGGCATGGCTGAATGGAACACCACCAGGGATTGCAGACAAATCACAAGTGTCAAAGTTGCCGATACAAGAATCACTGAAGGGGCTGCACTGATATGTAGTCAGATCAATGCCCATCCTATTGAGAACACGCAGCTCTGAAAATTTCATGGTGTGAACACCTAACACTGCAATCTCACCACCAACAGCAACAACGATTATGCCACCACAATCACCAAATTGGAAGTCTCCAAAGTAATTATGGCCAGAGACGTTAATTGGCATGAGTGCATCAGATCGCACAAGCCATGCGAGATCCGTGGACCCATGGAAATTACCAGTCTTGAACGGCACGAAATTCTTGTTAATATCATTACCATTAACCTTGAACACCCACAATAAGTCATGTGGATCTTTTGTAAGTACACCATTGAGAGAAAGGGTTTTGTCATGATCAGGGAGATAGATTGTTGGCAAGCCTCCACTCTTTGTAATGTTTTTAAAACCATTGGTATAATCTTCTTCTGTGTTCTTATTAACCCTTCCGAACCAACCAGTTTTGTTCTTCACACATCCGTGTCTAACTATAGCCACCTTGTCACGAGCCAGCCATGTACAGTAAAGATTTTGTGATGATCCATACACAGTTACTTGACATCTATCAACATTCTTCTTAAGTGCAGAAACTTGGTCTATAATACTCACATAATTAGACTTAAGGTCCTTTGCATCTACAGACTGCACAGCTGAGGCTATACCTATCTTTTGAGAGGAGAGGTTGAAATACCCAGGTGTTTTATGGGTCTTACTAGTCTCAATGCTCTTCATCCAGAATTGAAATTTGTGGCTATCAGGATCTGTTTCCAACCTCTTATGGTCACGATAAGTCAGATACTGTAGAAGTGCCCAGCTAGGTGTTATTTCATGCGGAGCCAACCATGGGAATCCAAACCTAGGATTCCTGTGCAACCACCTCATGAACCTACCGCCGCCAGCACCCACAAAGCCGTGGATGACAACGTCGGTAAACTCAAAAAGTAGTGACAAAATTGAGAACGCAAGCATAACCTGGTAAGTTAGCATGACGTCAGATCCGGTTTCATAATGATATGTAACCATCACCACCGCATTCAAGAGTGTCATAACTTTATCTGGCTTAGATTCCCCTGCCACTGACATGAGAATAGAGACCAGTAAAATGACACCATCCAGGACGCTCATGACCTCAAATTCAATCCTAACAATGAAGTTAGGTGCAACATGACTGACTGCGACATATGTATGCCACACTGTCCAGATTATCGTCAGAGGTGAATGTGTATACCAAGCCTTCATAGCCCCACCAAATGCAACAATAGCACTGATGGTGCCGCGGGTCCTACTGGCAGATGTAGCATCTTTGTAAGTTGCCTTCAAAAACCATGCAACATGGTTGTACATCTCACCAAACACAGTAGCTGAATAGCAGTTTGGTGTGTAAGTAGTCACATCCGTACCTCTGGTAATAGTCACCCTAACTGGAGCGCTTGCCCACAATCTGTCCGTACCTTCACTAATCATTTCCCATTTGTCATTTGGTCCAAGATGGTCAACATACCACGGGCCTCTGTCACATTTTAAGATACTATTGATTTTTGCAGAATATTGATTACTACGGGTGTTTACCTTTGACAAAGGGTGCACCACAATAGCTCCCTTGTCCCCAGCTTTTGTACCAAAAGCCCAAGGACGAGGCAGCATAAAGCGGTACTCCCCACAATCAGTTTTAACTGTACCACTAACCGAATTTTCTTCCTTCAGATTTTCTACCATCCATTTGAACATATCTTCAGTTGTTGTAAATTGTCTTTCCCGTTTGTACTTGACCACAGCTTCCATTTGCTCTGTATCGATCACAGCAAACACTTCAAAATCTAAATAGACTTTATTTTTGGTGTCGGTTTTTGATTGCATCCTACCACATAATTTAGACAAATCATCGAAATTACCATCATAATCACAAGGATGTGGCAGGGGTTTACAGTCCAACTCCCCAGATTTGCGGGTTGCTGGACTCCAATCGAGAATGTAGGTGATTTTGGGCTCGACCTTTGAACCGACCAATTTACTCCGGGCTTTAAAGAATTCTCTAAAATTAACTGGGTCGCCCGGACCTATATCTGATATTTGATTGCGTGACCCATACGATATTTCTTGATCATAATCACGGTGGGACACTATTAATGACCTCTTCGGGAATTTCACTCCAGAATTTGCACCAGGGGGGTTGTCAACGAAATACTCAAAATCAAAAACGGTGACATCAAATTTCTCCAAATTAACTAATTCACAATCAGTTTCATGTCTCACAAAGATTGGATCAACCTCCTCTGTTAATTTACATAACCGCGCTACCTCCTGTGCATGAATAAACAATGGGAACATCCTCTTAACAAGTTCTACACAATCAAGATCTTTTTCAAAATAATTATTGTACAGATATTTCTCAAGAGGAGACTCATAACACCTAGATTGTTTGTACCTTCCAAGAGCAGGATCAATGTCACGACCCCACAGGCTGCTCATCCAGTCATCATACACCTTTTGGGCCTCTGTTCCTGAATATCTCTGGATACCCTTGTTCCTGTCAACTTCGCTTACCATTCCTGAATGGTCAAGCTCCAAACGTTCCACAACAGTTTCAGAACCTTCTTTGTTCTGCACTCTGAAAATGGGTGTTTGGTACTCACCATCAGTAAAGTAAAGTCCGTCGTCCTGACCAACGATAGTCCAAAAGTTCGAGGAGAGACCTTTAGTGCACTGGCTGCCTTTACAACACCTGTAAGAATCAGGTTGACCAGCAACAGGATATAAGCTTCCTTCTTGGCACAACTGCAACCAAGTCTTAAGTTCAACATCAGGTTTAAAAGAAGACACATCAATTGTGTCATTCCCAAAACCACAGTCAACTGTCGGACTAAGAATAAGTTGTTTGCCTCCTTGGTCACAGAATCCATTATCAGGTACAAATCTTCTATCCTCATTGCCAAGACGGCTATGAGATGCCTTAATCAAATATTGGAGGTCTGACAAACTGCTAAAAACAATAGAACTGTACAATTTAAACACTTCTGAGTCCCCTTTAGCGCAGTCAACATTCTTTAAATCAACATAGTTAGTAATCTTCACACAAGTCCCCTTAAATTCAATTGATTTACCAGAACTCAACAATGGTTCATAATCACTCAGCCACTCTGGCAATTCATCCCCACGCTTGTAAAACCCTTCAAATGATTCAACGAGGGGTACAAGCTCAACCAGACTACACAGTGCCATTTCATCATAATCACGGTAATCTAATTTAGTGTGCCTATGGTTGTTCTTCAGCTTTACAAATTCTGCAAAATTACTTCCTTTAGCTACAGTGGGCGGTGTTAAGTAGCGATCATAAACAATGTTTGCTCCTATATCTTGCACACTATCTACATCTCCAAAATCTGGGTCAACTGATTTATAAATTTGCAGACCAAGGAAGTCATATTTATCACATTTTGTTTCAAGCCCACTCACTGCTACAATATCCTCAATGCTGTCCTTACCAGCCCAGGTTTCATGGATGTTCTCTGAGTCTTCATGGTCGACTAGGATGAACGTACCGTATGACCACTCCAATTTGGCTTTCACACTATTGACTCGAAGCATACCACCGTATGCGCTCAACCTATAGTTATCATACATGCTACAGCATGATGATAGACTACTGGAACAAGCATCCTTTTTCGTGAAATCAATTTGGGCGCCACCGCACTCTTCGAACAGTTGAGATGTTAAAACAACATGAAGTCCATCCGGCAGTCGCCCTGCAACATCGGCTGCAGGGCGAACTAGTCAGAATCTATTGAAGACATTGGTTAGGGGTTCCCCATAACACACTTTTGGACCGTCTGCGTCCTTAAACTGTGTGGGGTAGGCTGTTTTCTGCTTGATTTGCCCATTGGTAAGCCTGTCTGAATAGCCAGTAAATGCCCAATAATGGCCGTTAGCGCAGAAGTTCTTGCTGCGCCCATTAGAACGTCCATAGGTTTGGAACAAGTAAGAAACTCCGACCATTCCTGACACGCTTGGAGACAATGAGTTAATCGGTTTAGATCCACCACACAGTTTTGGTTTGTTAAAAGTGGGCCCACCATTGTAAACAAGCTGGTCTGCCACATCAAAACCCAATAGTTGGTTCACCAAAGCCCCAATAACTGTGTGTCCTCCCCTAACTGTTCCTTTTTGAAGTGAGCAGTCACCAAATAACACATGCTCTGCAACAGATGAAACGTTGCCTTGGTCCCCTTGAGATGTACCCCACACCATAGGGACGCCAAACCACTTCTCATTCCAATTAAGGAACTTCTCCATGATGGTATCAACATCACCGTTACCGTCTGCTGAATAAACAGCAGCCAAGCCTTCTCGTGATCTAGCTGTGTATTTAACAAGAGCCTCCAACGCACTACCGCTTCCTTCACAATCTTCGAAGAGGTTAGATGGGTTGGCTTTCAATCTATAATTTAGCACCAACGCAAACTCAGGGTTCATGAAGAACCTCTGCATAGCGTCAACACTACCAAAATTTAAAACTCCGTTTTCATACACAAAATGTTCTAGAAGGTTCATGTCCATCATAAGAGCCATCACAACGGTGTTGCGTTTCTCCTCTTCAGTACCCTTAAGATTCATGAGTTGGTCCTTGGTGACTGCTTCAATATTGATGTCATGGCTGTATTTTCTAGGATTTTCAGTCATACTGTAAGAGACTTTATTAACTACGTGTGTTGGAGTCCAGTACTGGTCTAAAAAGAAGTCTTTAGATTTTCGACCTACATCAACACCGGAATAATCTATCCTGAAAACACCATCCGTTGGAATTGAGACAGAAAGATATTCTTCGCCGTTAAGTTTTAAAGTAAAAGATTTGGCTGATCCGCCACCCAGGTAGAGTTCATAATTACTACCTCCTGCTTTTACAGGCACCTTAACTTGAGTTTGGCAACACTTTTCTGTCCATGTGCACTTCGCAACCTGTTCTTCTTGGTCATCACTGTCTTGTGACGTTCCAGAGTCTTCCTCTTTAGTTGGTTCTTCTGGTTCCACCAGTGTTTCTTGTTCTTCTGATTCTGGTGTAACCGGTTCTTCTTGTTCCGTTGATCCTTGGTTGGTATCAGGAGGTGTTTCACCACCTTCATCGCCACTTTCGCCACCGGAAACAGGTGCCTCTGCCTCATCATCATTTTGAGCCGCAGGGCCATCACCCACTCCATCCGCACTTGCTTGAGTTTGGGTAGAATCAGGATCAGAGACAAGACTTCCAGTGTTACCACTGTCGTCACTGTCATCCTCATCATCATCATCTGAACTTCCATCTCCTACAATTTCAGCACAATCATCAACAGTGATTGGTTCAACAACATCCACATGTTCAACACACAACTTAGTGTACAAACAACTGAGACTTTTAGGCATTTGTGACTGTTTTAACATGAGTCCACACTGCTCTTGAGTACTGGGAGCAGCCAAGGGTTTTTTCCTGCCTGCATCAGCCAGTGCCACAAAAGGATCTGTGTCAACTATGTAGTCAACATCATCACATATACGGTAGATCTTGTTAACTGCAGCCTCGTGACACGTACTATCCAAGTCATCAGCGGTCAAACATGCACCGCCTAAACTATAGTAGTATGCGCTCTTAGCAGCAGTCACCCAAATTGCCTTTTCAACATCAAGTTTGTTAATAAGTCCATACTCAGTCATCCGACTCAAAAATTGTGGGCCAAACATGTCAATCTGTTCTGATATTTCAACCATTTGACAACTCAATCTTCCTTGTCGACAGCACTCTGCATTAAGTTCAGTTGCAATCTCAAGCTTGTAGTACAAATCATTCAAACCTGCACATCCACCCGGGACACTTGGAAAACCACCCATGTCACGTCCAGCCCAACAGTCCAACATCAAGTTGGGAAAGTAGCTGCTGTACAGAAACTTAGTAAACGTACCTGCATAGTCAATCCTAGAAACAGGACCAACTATGGAGGAGGTTGCATTAAGCATCATAGTGACAAAATGTGCAATAGTAGCATCACAGCGATTGAAGTCCAAGACATCCGCACCTTTAGCACACACCTCATCATACTTCATTCCCTTGTTCTCAATGTTTTCCAACATCTCAACATTGGTAACAATTCCATCCACTTCAAACCTACCTGTGGCTATATACTCATACAGCCACTCAGTTTCATTCACACTTATATCACCTGACAATGCTGGTTCCTCACCAGTAGATTTTACATTACCATCATTTAGGTCACTAAATGTTACCTCTTCTTTTTTATTTAAATTATTATTACTTCCTTCGTTAGAACCAGTGTCAGTCTCTCCCACAACATCAGCAGTGTCAGTAACGGGTGTAAAACCCAATGCAGGTGTGAAACCAAATGGGTCAGACTCAGAGTTGGACGTACCTTCATCACCATTGTCTCCAACGGCTTCCGGCCCATCCGAACCTGTTCCTGAAACACCAGTTTCACAAGATAACCCTGTCCATCCGTCATCACACTCACACACATAACTGTCATGCGCGTCACGACACACTCCATTAGCACAGGGTGTGCTAGCACATTCATCAATCTCCGAGTTACATGTCTCACCAGTCCAACCAGGGGGACATGTACAGGACCAGACATCAACGCCATGTTCACACACACCACGCATACAAGGGCTACTTGCACACTCATTGACATCTGTTTCACACCTAGTGCCAGACCAACCAGCATCACAACGGCACTCATACTTGTTCACTTGATCAACGCATTCACCATGCTTACAAGGGCCTGACGCACATTCATCAACATTCACGTTACAAAGCACACCAGTCCAACCAGGGGAACAAACACAAGTGTACATGTCATCGTCATCGATACATGCACCATTCACACAAGGGTTAGATTCACACTCATTGATATCAACATCACAGCTTTTACCAGTCCAGCCAGATTCACAATCACACGTGTAACTACTAATCTGGTCCACACACGCACCTCGCCTACATGGGTTAGATGCACAGTCATCAACATTCACATCACACACAGAGCCCTCATAGCCAGCATCACACACACATTCATATCCACCGTTCAGATCTTTGCAAGAACCGTTGAGACATGGGTTAGATGTACAGGCGCTAACAGGGGTTTTAGCCTCAGTGCCACCTTTTACAGCAGGCACGTCACTAGCCTTAACCAAAGGGATGTTAGCAACTGAATTATTAGTAACACCATTGATGCAACCGACACTTTCCCACTCTTCGTCATCATAGAGCATCATATCACCATACTTGTTGACCAATTTGTTATCATTGTCATGGGTGTAGAGGCCGCTCCATTCATAAGGGACACACATGCCTTTTGCAGCAATTTTGTCAATAACTTCATTTTCACCAAGAGTCTCAACGACAACAAGGGGGAACCACATTGACTTCCCCCATGGGCTGAACAACCTCTTCAAGTTGAAACTTTCCCGGAAATCTATTTTATCACCACGAATCGCACCTATGTCATAATCCGTCGGACATTCGCCCTTAGGAATTTCATCAGCTGAGAAATGGGGTGAAAGAACAAATTCAAGGATTTGGTCCACAACAGCTTTACGATACTCACTACAATCATCTGAAAAGGATTTGTAAAGCCCAAGTTTCCTCCACTTACAATCACCAGAAATCACATTGAAATCTTTACATTGCCAATCAAGTGAAAATGTATGGCCATTTTTGATTAACCTTTCCTTAACCCAATCATTAACCTTACAATTTTTAACCACATCCATAGGTTCACCAGACGAAACTGTACAATACAATTTAATCAAAAGTTGCTCAATATGCTCATTTTCATCCTCTGGTGTACAATACTTAACTCCACCACAGTGCTTACCTGATTCAATGTTGGCCAAAACACCTTCATTGTAATTTTCTGGCAACCATTCATGCTTTACTGTTTTAGATCTTGCATCATGTCCAGCCATTACCACACTTGCTGAGACACAAAGCACAAGAACAAATGCCAACTGCCACTTAATACGACGTCTAGTTGTTTGGACGCCACGGCCGAGCAATTGATTCAACCGGACAGGTCTCTTATAAACAGCATTAGTCCTGTCAACATCAGTATTTGCATGGGCTTCCCTCATAAAATTCTCATAATTGTTTGGTGCTCCATAATCTCCTATTGTGTAACCGGACTCAAGAGCTGCCCAATATGCACCACGGATGTAAGGTGTGCGTGACTTAAGTGTTTCTGGATCTTTATAACAATGATCTAGCAGATTTTTTTCATACTCTCTTGGCCCGTGGACAAAGTAATATTTAAGGGCCTCATAAACAACCTGGGACAGCCTCTTATCAACAAACTCCTCATTCTCGCCTATCCCGGCGACGAAATTCACATGAGTGATAAATCTGTACATGAGTTGAAGTACACCTGCATCTCCATTCATGCAGAAATTCCCATTGGGAAGAATTTCTGATCTTATGTCACTTGTGCTTCTTTCTAAGGGGTCAGTCAGTAGCTTGTTAACAACATCAACAGAATTCTTCGAAAGTTCAACTATACGGACTTCAGCTTTAAGGTTCTTATACTTACGGATAACAGTCATCAGAGCATAGAGGCTCGAAACTAGCTTGTTACCAAATAGCACAGTCCCAATCATTGGTAAGTAGACAACAGGTTTACCCAAATGTCTTTTCTGTGCATATTCGTCAACAAGACGGAAAATGTCATCGTAAGCTTTAACAAGCATTCTGTAACACTCAGCATGCAGCTCATCATAGGAAGCAGTTTTTCTTTGTTCTTTAACAACTGCTCTATTTGGGGCAACTGCATTGATTACAAGTCCGCATTTAGGACTGCTAGGAGCTTCCACAGCACTACCATAAGCTATTTCTTTGTGCTTGATGATGTAATCCATACAAGCTCGGTCCCAATTCTCACCAAGTAGTTGTCTAACTGCAAGTGCCTGACCACGACCATTGGGCAGATGGGGTCCTGCTGCGCTAACCACAACATCTTCCTGCTTCAGAGCAATTTTGCTAAAATCACCAATCCACAAAGAACATGCAGGGCCTTGGTCACCTGCGTTCAGGTCTGTTATTTTAACAGGGGTGACACCAACAGCATTACCATGCTCATTGACACTAACGCCATATTCAACATTAACAGACTTCTTCTTGAGCGGAGCGCGCTTACCAGTCGTTGAATTCTTAGCCGAAGCTACAGAACCGGAACTACTTTTAGCAACCGAGCTACCACCAACAGAGCTACGAGAGCCAGCAACACCACCGCAAATCCTGTTTGCAACAGTCCGGGCTGCTGTCTCCGTTGTTTTGTTTGAATGGCATTTGTTGTCCCAATGGCCAACCTCAACAACACAATTAGCTGCAGATTCACGAAAGCATTCAGAATTCCTTGCAGAACGAAACACGACACTTTCACGGCCTTTATGAAAAAGGACCACTGAATGTGGGGAAGTTTGGTCCATACGTGCCCACTCACAAATGACTCCATAGCCGTCTCGAGTCGTTTTAGGATCTTCATTGACGTCAACTGGGATTAAAACATGAGCATCCTTTCCAAGCTTAGTATAGTTTTGGAGGTCATTAACAGTCAGATTGTAACCCTTTGCCTTTACAGCAGCATTCAACTTATTTAGGAAAGATGTAAGGGTTTTGTTCCTGTTCTCCTCATGTTCACCATCCATACGTCCATAGAATGTAAATGGCACGTACAAAACCAGCTTTTTGCTAGCAACAGACTCACCACCAGAGAGTGCACCAGTAGAGGTATTTCTACCTGTTGGTACTTTCGGGCGAACTCCATCACGGGCAGAGTTATCAGCATGGTTTTGCTTAGGAATAGCATCGAAATTTGCCCCTTCAGCTTCAGAACTCATTGCACCGCCATCAGTAGGTGCGTTCTTTTTAGCTTCAAGAGCATTGAATGCTTTAAAGTCAACGCCAGCAGGCAAGTCCCTAAGTGATCTGTACTGTTCTGGTTTTTTACCACTAGGTAGCAAATAAAGAACATCAGATTCACTACAAGCACTATGCAGTTCCCAATTGTTATAATCACCGAAAGTCGAAATCTCTCGTTTAACGTCAGGGGAAACAGTGTTTCCCATGACCCTATTCACACCAAGATTGTCGTCAGAACCACCTGCTTTTGTTAAAGACTTAGCTGATTTAGCTTTCTTAATTGAACGTCTAGATCCAGCAGTTTTAGAATTTGCGAAAGAAGCACTGGAACTAGAACGAGAGTTGCTCTTAGGGGTAGGAACGACTGGAAGTGCTGCTTGACTACCAGTGTCAATAACAGTTTCTACAGCAGGGGGACCTTGAGCAGCCAGAGCTGGTTGTTGGTTATCCCCCCTAGAAGAGCCACTAGATGAAGTTTCCGAACGTTCATCACCCACTCGGTGACCACCTGTTGCACCTGCAACAGGGGCTAGAGGTGGTATTGGCATTCTATTAATTGGGAGTGGAGCAGCACTAGAAGCACTGCTAGCTCCCCCATCATATTGAGAATCCCATTCCATACTACGATTTTCGTCAGTTTCATAATCCTCAACAGGTCCGTTTTCGTCAACGTCGTCTTCATAGACATTCACTTCCTCAAGGTAATCTTCCACATCACCAACCTGGATACCCAACTCGTTGGCGTACACAGCTGCCATCCTTCTAAGCTCCACAGGCAATTCAGGTAGTCCATCCATTTCATTTTTAAAAACCAAAACATGGAATGTACAACAAGTTAGTTTTTTGTTAAACATATATAAACCTTTTACAATTAAATGGTTATACAATTGCCGTGTATCATCAAAGGCGAAAGCTTGAGCGCTATTATGTGAAACACGAATTTCTTGGGTGAAATTCGTCCTGTAGCTCAAAGCGCTAGTACACCACTCGTAGCTCATTTGCAAGAAAACCCATGCACGTGAGATTGGCTCCGGTTTAGGGCAAACCTCAACGTCACTCTTAATTGGGCGGCCATTATAACCAGCAGCAGCTTTTGCAATATCCTTAACATTCTTAGGTACTTCTCCATTGGCAAAGATCTGTCTGCCAACATCTCCAAGTTCAAAGGAGTTTTTCATATGTGTAAAGTACTGCCTTTCAGCATTAGTTGCTGCATTAACCATATTGACCGATTCTTTCATGATAGAATTGGATTCCTTGTAAAGACTAACCTGCTGCAAAGCTTCATCACGTTGTTTTTCAGCATTCTCCAGTTTAGCTTTTTCCATTGCACGAGTCAAGTCATTTAGCCTTCCTGAGTCAGAAAATTCATCAGGGCAACCATGTCGTTTACGCGCCAACCAGAGAGTAGCAGAGCAAGTAGTCTTATAGTCACAGTTGTACCCTTTGGCAACATGTCCAACTACATTACACACACCACACATTAAGTACTCAACATTTAGCTCCTTGGTTTCAGCATTGTAATTAACATCAATTTTAGCTTTAGATGAGAGAACTTCAAATTCTTCTTTACTTACATCCCCAAAGGTCATCAGACCTGCAACAATAGAGTTGTTCTTACCCTTATAGCTTGTTGGCAAACAATAATTGATCCCAAAAAGACCCAAAAAGTAATTTACAATGTTCCAGGCAAAGACATCCCCCAAAGGTAAAAACACTAATCCAAAAGAGAAAGTATCCAACCAATACAAAACATCATTAATTTCTGTCCTTAGAGTATGAGTTAAGCTCCAAAACCCCTTAGCCAAGAAACCAAAGAGAGCCAAATATTCAGCCAAGACTCTTACAGTAAGCACACTGAAGAAACCTTCACTGTGCTTTCCTTGCAATCCAGTTATCACAAATTCATACGGATTTTTACTGAGAATTGTAAGCTCCCTGTGAAGGTAGAGATAGTTTACAATGAAACCACCTGCACATATACACAGAGTTGCCATGACAATTGCTGGGTAAATCACACACACAGACAAAGCAGCACACACCATCCACACTTTTGAGAAGAAATCAATGAGCTCATCATTTCTCTCAACATGTCTAGCACACCTATTCCAGTCCAACAAGGCTCCAGTGGTGTCTTCTTCACATCCAATACGCTGTACAAAAACAGCGCTCTGAGAAAGGGTTAGGATCAACATCAACAATCCTACAAGGATCGGAAACCTATATCCCCTTTGTGTCAAGGATGAACCAGAAGAATCAACAGATAGCCTACTTGTTTGGTCAACGCCATCTTCCTTTGCCAGGGGTTCATCTTCTCTCCCAAGGTAAGGTTCCAGGACAGGTCTACAGTGAGTCTCAAAGAGACCACGCAGAAAACTGCCGAAGCGGACAACAAGACCGAAAAGCCATTTAAAAGCCATATACACAAACAGCACACACATTGTCAGCGAGACCAAGATGGCAATAGCACCGCGGCTCCACCTGTTCTCTGGCTGGTTCTCACCGAATAGCACCACAGCTGGTGTAGTTCCCATGAAACCCTGAGCCCTCAGTGTAACCAAATCGGCCACTAGGAACACACAGTGAAACACAAGCACCCTTAAAACCAACTCAGGGATAATCCGTAACAACCAACCATCCTGAAATTTTGTTTGGTAGCCACTTCCAATGAACACACCCACGTTTCTGCTTGAAGATTGGGACACAACATTGATCAGGTCACAAAACAGTGCAAGGAAAAAGATTGCTCCGAGCATCCAGAGGAACCATCGGACAGGCCTAAAAGTCTTAACACTGGTCTGGATGTAATTATCCCTTTCCAAGTATGACTCATCCGTGTCATAAGGGTTAGGGCAATCAATGTACTCAGCATATTCACAAGAAAGATACCACCAATCACTGTCTGCAACAGTATCTCGTATGTGGTCACAGATCTTTCCAGGGACAACAGCCAGGTCAATATCCGGGGTTGGTCCAAAGCCCACTTTCGTCCATCGAGTGACAACATGCCTAAGAAACTCATGAACATTGTCACGTTTGTCTTCCCGGTACATGCGGTCAAGATGGAACCAGACATAGTGGAGAGCATCCCTACGCTTCTTATCATTTACCTTTGTTGTAAAGCAGACGCCAAAGACAACACTGTAGATCAACTGACTCACATCAAAGCGAGTTAGTCCGTACATGGAACTTTGATCAGGTATAGTCATTGGATCCTTAACTTCACTAACAAGGGTGTATTCATGCCCATCATAATTGTTGAACAAATGGGCCTCATAATCCTCACAACAGAAATCCCTTGCATAGCTGCAGGTGTTAGCAATTTTCAAGACCTTTCGTGTCTTTGGCTTGTGACCTCCAGTGTACAACGGAGTAGCATTAGTCTTCCTAGACATTTTTGCCTCCATTTCCTTGTAAGCTTTCCAGTTAGCAGTAATGCTCTCGCAAGCGATTTCAGCCGGGTGGACAACTACTTCAGGTTCGGAGTCAGGTTTAGATTTGCTAACCTTCTTTGTGTACATTGAGGCTCTAGTTTTACCTTTAGGGATGAATGGTTTCTTCGTCCTAGTGCCAGCTCGATGTTTCTTAGTGGCTGGATTAGAACTCTCTTCAGCTTCAGCTTTGTCCAAAGCAGCTGCCAGTTTTTCATCATCAGTCATACCTTCCACAATGTCACCTGCTTCATGGCCACCTGCAACCTCAACAGCATCCGTCTTCTTCGTTTCAGAATCAGTTCCTTTTCCACAGTTGTCATCAGATGTCTCACCGTCAGATTTGTCAGCATCAACACGCTTGCCACCAAGATCGCAGAATTTTCGGCCCTGTGCAAAGAAAGTCCCCCACAGTGCGCGAACCCCCTGTGGCAAATTTTTGGTTTGGGTGCAAGTTGTTTCTACAGCGCCTTCCAGGTTGCCTTTATAAGGGAGCACCGTTCCACCTTGGTTGATTTCATAGTCTTGACTAGGTCCTACAACAGAGCCAACCACCATTGATGCATCACCAGGACGTGTTCCGTCACGAGCTCTAACAATTGGGTAAGTGAGAACAGGAGCGAGTATGCCCTCTTTGACGTTAGTAAAAACTGTATCGCCAAAGTCCATCACAAAGTTGTTGTTAAAACCGTATGCCAGGATTGTCATAGGGATGAACAGACTAGGACATACACACATGCCCATCATCACGATCATCATCAGAACAGATCCAAAGCGACCATCAACCAAACTTATTGTACTAGCTGCGCCAATGCACCCGTCAGAAGCCTCCCATGCCGTCCCACTTGCTCGGTCATGAGCAATGTATGGCTCAGAGCTCTCTACACAGTAACCATTGACGGACATACCAGTGACCTTAAGTTTACTAGATCTGCAACGGCAGACAAGCCTAAGTTGCTCACCAACCTTCAACTCACGTTGTTTGTGTGGTCTAACAATCAGGTTATCATGTTGCATCACCCCTTGAGGCCGTGGGACACTTGTCTCCTTACGCTTTACACCACGCTGGTCACGGTGGCGCTTGCGAGCTGCACGCCTCTCTGAGTTAGTCAGTTTAGCCTTAGTTTTTCCATTATCCGGTTCTCCATCATTAGTCAGGTCATTTGGATCAACAGCCGGTTCCGCTGGCTTAGCCGCGTCAGCATTAGCCGCATCCGATTGTTGGTCTTGGTTGGGGTCATTTCCATCAGTGGGGGTCTCTTCCTGCACAGTCACTGTGTCGTCAGGGCTTCCCATTGTGTGTAGAGAGTCAATTGTGATAGCAACGTCAGGGACACCAGGTGATTGACTCCTAAGGTCAAGCTTTGCCCTATGTCGTGTGTTATCAGAAGTGCCAGTTTTTCCACCAAGCCAGTCAGAGAACAAGTTCCAATAGCTGTCGTCACATCCGTTCACCTCAGCCATGCACTCATAAACCATGCCACGGTCCTCCTTTTTCAAATTGAGCCACATCAAACGTCGTTTGATCCTGACATAACTCCATTCATTGGCAAAAATGTTCTGGATTTTGTTAAGGGTTGACAGCCTGAACCCTTCAGGATTCGTTGCAGTAGTGCCATCACGTTTATCTAACAGAACATTAAGTTCATCTCGTGCACACGCATTATCAGTAGACTTTGCATACGCCTGAGAAACCAAATAAATGAGGTCCATATTCTGTTGCACAAGCACACCTATTACAGTGAGCTCCTGAACATAAACAACCCAATTCATGTGGACAAGCAAGCGGCCGAAACCAAACAGCATACCAACATAGGGGGCCCATGCAATTTCACCAGAGTTCCTTACAAGAACTGCAAACATGTAGACCCAGATATTTTGGCCGGTAATTGTTGATATCAACCAAGGAACAACATGACGACAAACCATTTCAAACTTGCGTTTGTCATTGAACTGAGGCTTAAAACGACCCATATGGGAGTCCCAAAGCCACATCAACTGAAACACAGAAAATTTGATGATTGCTTCTATTAAGGTTTCACCCAAGTAGTTGTCAACTTCGTGATACATGTAAGTATACCCTGCGATTGTGTACTCGCGATAGGAATACTCACTAGTATACCAGAGCGATCTGTAGAACATTGCAAACCACCAAAGGGCGATACCGCCTCCCAAGACAAACTCCTGAAACCGCTGAAACCGAGTCCCGTCCAAAAGGTCAAGAAGACCCTGTACGACAAAGACTACGACAACAAAAACGATTTCAATAGCGTAATTCACTAGAGCACCTTCAAGATCGCGCTTAGTTTGACCCTCAACGTGCAAGGCAATCTCATCCTGGATAGCGAGGTAGCCTCCTACAGCTTGCCTCACAGCCCAGTACACACCACTGACACTAAGAACTATTCTTAGCAAGGTTCCATGCACCACACACTGGCGAAGTACCCACTTGGACCCCTTGAACAAATATCCAGGGAGAAGAACAAGTGCACCAAGGCCAGCTATGATTGCAAGACTTCTCACCATGTAAGAGCAGACAACCAGCACAAATTCGTCGCTGATGACTCCTCCAGCAAGCTCTTGTTCAGACCAAGGTTGTGGCTTAAATTGTACCTGCTTTGGGGATGCCATATTTGGTTCCCAGAGCAATGTAATTGAAAGCATGATGAACATCACAATGACGCTGCTGTCAAAGATTTGGACTGGTTCCTGATCAAGAGGCCCGTAGCCAGAGATCTTATTGCAAGTCCTCTGGCGCCTCTCGCGCAAACCTACGGCACCAATGTAAGCATTAACACCGCAAAAACACACAAAGAAATAGGTCCACATGGTAAAAGAGTTCGGTATGGGAAAGCAAAAGTAGAAAACTACAAAAACCACCACCACAGCAACCCTAGGTGCCATTACTCTGCAGTCAAAGAAGTAGCCAAAACATGCTGTCACAAGGCTTATACTCAAGCCAGCAGCCCATCCCATATCCAGACCAAGTATAGCACAGCCTGAGAAAATGGTAATGATCGCAAAGGAAATCCATGCCTTATCAGCAGGTTTAACTCTGTTGACAGCCCAACACATAGCCAGATTGTACAAGATCATGCAAATGGCGATAATGCCCATAGACACACCAGCACACTGCGCTCCTCTCATACCGTCTCTGTCAAATTCAGTCTCAGGGAAAATCTCTATTCCAGTCCATTCTAGTATAGCCTTTTCAGTACCGGTCAGCGTCCTAAAACGCAACCTTTTCCAGCTTTCAACAGGCTCTTCAGTATATCCGACATCTTCAAGATTTGCAAGATCAACTTTCCATTCATAGGAGTAATGCTTGCGCAGCATGATCCACCATTCCGTGTATGACTTGGTCACACTGTCAATGTACCCAGCACATTCTTCGAATGTGGGGTAATTGGTGAGATCGATAGCGTTCTTGAATGGTCCGTAAAAGCCTGGTTCGTAATCAGGTATTGGGGGCAAGGAAGGTCCAACGCCACGTTGTTGGACCTTTAGTAGTTTAAAGACTTCTTCTTTCCGAGTGCCAAATTGACAACCTTCTCGATAGCCTCATCCAAAGTCAATCCTCCAGTCATTGCATTCACAACATCGTCGTAAACATCATGGATCACCTCAGCCCAGTCCTTCTGCACTTCGCTGACAATTTCGTCACCGAGATTAAGCATGCTTGTAACTTTGTTCACCAATCTCTTTCCAGCAGTGAAAGTTGGTACACGCTTGCTCCTTCTGGCCTTGTTTGTAGCTGATGTTGCCACCCAGAGCTTGCCTCCGACGATACGGTCTTCAGCAGTATTAGTGTCATACACAGTGTTTACTCCGTTTTCATCAATGTGAACAATAGACAGGGCCTTTGCATACACAGTGATTCCAGTCTTTTTAAGAAGTGTAATCATCTTCCTTCTGCACAGCTTGAACACACACTCACCTTCATCCAGAAATCCACTGGCAATCTCAGTACCTGATTCTCCACTGATAACGTATTCCATCTGAGGTGCGAATTGCTTGACGCCGTCTTTAACAGCAACAACTGCAAGTCTTGTGTTTGTAAGCACCTTGTCTGGGACCTTGTCAGCCAGGAAATCAGTAATGTAGTTCATGAGGCTGCTGCCTTCCAGTTGGTTCTCATGTTTGTTGTTGAACACAGTGATATGGTCACCGTACTTAAGCAGCTCATAAGAGTTCCTTCCAGCAATAGCATTGTAGGTCTTTGTCTTATGCTCCCACTTCTTTCCCTCATCACAAATGTCATACAGAATGGAAAGTTTCACCGCCAGTGAACCATGGTAGGTTGAAAAGCTGTTCAAGTCCTTGCTGTATTTGTCAAATGACCTCACATAGATCACACTCTTGTCACTGACAATTTCATTATTGGTTGAGATCCTCTTGATCTTAGGGTCAACAAACTGTTCAAGAAGTCCAAAGTAGATGGCCTTATCAACAGTTGGAACACACATATGGTAATGGTACACATCTCTGTGGGCATTATCATGATCACTAGCCATGTCCATCAGAAGGTCACGCACAACTGCCTTACACTTCTCGGATTGCAATCTGTCACGTTGTTGTTTGAAAGCAACAGTGTCAATGAGCTTAGCAACCATGTCCAAAGCAGTGTACCTAGAAGGGAATTTGCTTGTAGCCCAATTGCCAGCAACACCTAAGTATTTGCAAAGAGAAGTGACAAATCCTACGACCTTGTTAGCAATCCAGTTGTTTCCGTTAGTCATCCAGATAGGCAAAAGTCCATCAGGGTTCAGTTTGTACAGAAAGCTCTGAAGGTAAATCATTCCATTCCTAGACATAGCCTGGAACATAGTCTTTGCCATACCAGTCAGTCCAGCAAATCCAGAGTTGCTAGCCACAATGCCAACATTGTCATGCTCAAAGACGATATTAATTGTCTTCTTAGAGAGCTCCTGGTCAATCATAGCGTTAAGCTCACTGTTATCAGTAAACACAACATTAATGTAGATGTAACGGGGAATCACGTCCTCTCCGACCTTAGTGACATCCTTGAATCTAACGGTGTAAAGCAACATTGAGTTTCCACCCTTAAGTTCATCAATCACGTATTGTTCCACACTAGTCATGAAGTTGTGGTTAACAACAGGGGTTTGTGGCCAGCAGTTAATCATGCCGTATTCAGCCCCGAACTTAGTACTAATGATAGATCCAGTTGTCAAGTCAACACTATGTGGGTTGCAAGATGATTCTCTTCCACACATCAAATCCAGGTCGCTAGCACCACATCCGCCAGTCTCAGTGTAAATTTCAGATTTGTCCTCCACAAGTTGTCCAGCATTGAATGGAACTGAGTAATGCATTGAAGCCTCTGTAACGATTGTTCGGCCATCCAAAGTTCCGACAGCAGCATAATAATTACCAGTGTTTAGTGGTTTCATAACACGAGCTTCATCAGTAAGTCCTCCCAAGGGTTCGATTACTTCAACAATCTCATCGAACATCAAAGGATTACTGGCATAAGTTCCCTCAGTCAGTTCTTTGTTTGCAGCATCAGTCATATTTCCGGGCATCCACAACGTGAGTCGTAGTTTCCCATCTTTCTGCTCATGGAATGTGGTCAGTGCCCAGCATCCCTGACTCGAGACGTGACTGCAAATACGGCCTCCAGCATAGTAGTGGGTTGCCCCAGCTACTTCCTTTGGCGCCACCAGATTGATCTTCCATTCCGGTATCTTCACCATGCTAAGACAAGACTTAGCATGGGCACATGTAGCATTAGTCTTACAAGTTACATGTTTTGAGTCTTCAAAAAGAGTAACCATTCTCCCGAGCCTGTCACCGGCTGCGGTGGTTAACTCACACATACCATGCCCCTCCTCAGCACTAATCTTGAGTTCATTTTGTCCTGCACACGCTACACCTTCAAGCAGCACGATCACCCCTATGAAGGCTAAGCTAGGTATCAAGCACCCTAAACGCATAATGACGTATTTTAGGACTCTTGACGGAGTCTCGACGGCTATAGTCTGCCTCAGAACACTGACTAGCATCCAAAAACGCTCGTGTCAATCCCACAACCCGCACAAGAATAGAACCCTCAACTAGGTAAGTTAAGGCTCAGCAACAACAATGGCAAAGCAAAACACTAGGAACCCGAAGGCCTACCCGCTAGAGTAGCTAGAACTTTTAACCACAGTTGAAGCAAAAAGTGCTAACTAAGTCAACACTCAACTAATATCACAGTGATAGTCTCACGAATGAGAATAACAATATTTCCTCCACAAATTGTTTGAACACTCTAAATAGAGATATATCCACAGCCTAAGCAATAGATACAAACAATCAGCTCACAATAGTAAGCTGAGAGTAGAGAAGGGTTGAAAGACGTAATTAATAGTGCATGTATGTATACTATCAATT